>SNRY01000282.1_pt1 | contig 18574 bp, 13 predicted proteins | sample 4693421 | NCBI WGS metagenome assembly SNRY01 (sample SAMN11003215, study PRJNA524138) | termite gut metagenome | isolation source: Bacteroidetes bacterial symbionts from single cell of protist host amplifed... | host: Streblomastix strix ... | reverse complement strand
AGTTCGATGATGTAGCCAAAGACCCCCTTGACGAATGGATATACTACCTCAAGAATGACCAGATAAAGAGTGACTTCAAAGCGCCGGGACTGGACAAAGCCCGCGAGGTACTGGAATACGACCTGCTCACCCCTGAGGAGAAAAGAACATACGACAGGGCTTTGGATGCCGCTCTTGGAAGAGAAAGCGCCCTATACACGGCAAAAGAAGAAGGAATTGAAGAGGGAATTGAAAAGGGAAAGATGGAAGGAAAGATAGAGGGAAAGATAGAGCGCAACAAAGAAATCGTACTCAACGCCCATCGTTCCGCCCTGCCGGTGGAAACTATCAGCTCCATTACCGGCTTGTCGCAAGAAGAAATACAAGTAATTATTCAGCAAGATAAACCAAAAAGACAGAGTTATGAATAATATGTATGTATACCTGTCCGCTGCTTTGGTATCACTGCCTTTGCAGGCACAGAAGCTACCGGGGGACACTGTGATAAATCGTGTAGTAGTAGTGGAGCAGCAATACAATCCGGAGATACAAGATGCCCAAAAGATAAACGTATTACCCAAAGTGCAGGAACCGACCGTTGCCCATAACACAGTAGAATACGACACATCTGTTTCCCCTTCAAATTCAATACCCACCGGCATCATACCGGTATTCACCGGAACAGAGGAAAGAGGAAAAGCCGAGCGGGGATATGTACGGGCAGGCTACGGCAACTATGGCAATTTAGACGTAAAAGGCAGCTATCTGTTTCTCTCGGAAAAGGACAAGGTAAACCTGTCCTTATCGGCAGACGGCACGAACGGTAAATTAACACTTCCCATTGACTACGGAAACAACTACGAATGGGAAAACCGTTACTATCAAACCCGTGCCGGATTGGATTACGAGCACCGTTTTAAGCAAACCGTTCTGGAATTAGGCGGACACGGGCAAGTGAGTGACTTCAATTTATTGCCAGCTCCGGTTGACTGGAAGCAACAATTTGTCTTGGGCGATGTTCACGTAGGATTACACTCTTTCGATGAAACGTCGCCTTTGCGGTTCCAATTGGAGACAAACCTGCTGTATTATTCAAGAGAAAACGATGGCGGTAATACCATAAACAACAAAGAAACGATAGGACGGACCAAAGCAAACATCGCCGCCGGCATATCCGGCACACAGTTTGTGGGCATCTCCTTTAAGATGAACAACGTCTTTTACAATAATCCCGATTTCAGCAATTACACTACGTTGGACATGAATCCCTACTACGAACTGAACAACGAGGGCTGGAAGCTGCACGTCGGTGTTAATGTGGACGTATCGTTCGGTTACGGCAAAGAATTGCAATTCTCCCCCGATGTACTCATACAGCGCACATTCTCCGACAGCTATGTTCTCTACGCCAAAGCCTCCGGTGGCAGGCAAATCAACGACTTCCGGCAATTGGAAGTTGCCTCCCCCTATGCTGAACTGACTTCACAGGAACCGGTGGCAAACACTTACGAACAAATAAATGCCGCATTGGGCTTCAAGGCTTCCCCCGTTTCCGGTTTTTGGTTCAACGTGTATGGGGGGTATCAAAGCCTGAAAGACGATTTATACCAAAGGAGAAGTTGGCTATTTTCCCTGCCGGTCGTCAACTTTGAACAAGCCGAGACCTTTAATCTATATGCCGGCATCCGGCTTGCTTATGCCTACAAAGATATATTTAACCTGTCCGCAAGCGGAAATGGCTATGTTTGGGGAATAACCGGCAGTGATTGGGTTGGAATAGACTATGAACCGGCTCTCTATTTTAAGCCCGCATACTCCATTGATTTATCGGCAAATATTCAGCCATACCGGGGATTAATGTTCCGCTTGGACTATCAATACATTGCCAGAGAAAAAATGGGAAACAATGACATTGCAGCAATAAACAACCTTAGCCTCGCCGCAACCTGTCGTCTCTATAAAGGGTTGTCTCTATACATTCGCGGCGGCAATTTGCTTAATCGCGAATACCAGTATTATTACATGTATCCCACGGAAGGGATTCACTTCCTTGGGGGAGTGAGCATACGGTTTTAAGAAATATAAAATGAATGTCCGTTTGATTCCTAACAAGGAATTAATACTTTTGTAAGCTTAATATTATTAATAATTAATTATCATTATGAATACACAAACAATTAAGACAGTCTTATGTAGTACGCTGCTGGTTACTGCAAGTGTTTTCCTGTTCGGACAAAACGAATCCGGATCATTCCCCCGTGTCGCTTCGGGTGAAGCAATAACTAAAGCTGTAAATGATTTCCGGGAAGCCGCTCAACAAGCAGAACTGGACGTTCACAGCCTGATGGTGTTGCAGCACGGCAAAGTAATAGCTGAATTTTGGCAAGGGGAAGGCGCGCCTGACAAACCCCATGTGATGCATTCCGTAAGTAAAACGTTTACTGCTACAGCCATCGGTTTTGCTGTTTCGGAAGGAAAACTCAACGTTACGGATAAGGTTATCTCTTTCTTTCCGGATAAATTGCCGGCAGAAGTATCTCCTTATTTAGCGGAATTGGAAATTCGCCATCTGCTTACCATGTCCGCAGGTCAGGCATTTGGTGCGGATAATCGCGCAACCAATTACAGCGGAAAAGACGATTGGGTGCAGACTTTCCTTTCTTTGCCGATTGTTAATAAACCGGGTACGCAACACTCATACAACAGCATGGCTACTTATATGCTGAGCGCAATTATCCAAAAAGTATCGGGAGAGAAACTGATTGATTACCTCACACCTCGTTTGTTCCAGCCGTTGAACATCGTTGGCGCTGCGTGGGAGGAATCTCCGCAAGGTATCAATTTCGGGGGATGGGGATTGTACATCAAGACCGAAGACATGGCAAAGCTGGGACAACTTTTCTTGCAAAAAGGTAGTTGGAACGGCAAGCAATTATTACCTGAATCGTGGATTGAAGAAGCCACTGCATTGCACATAGCGTCCTTGCCTGCCGGTACCACACCGGAAAAGGCTAAGGATTTAGATGCAACAGAAAATGACTGGATGCAAGGATACGGTTACCAGATGTGGAGATGTCGTCATAATGGCGTGAGAGCCGACGGTGCATACGGTCAATTCATCATTATCTTGTCGGAACAGGATGCCCTGATAGTGGCTACCTCCAACGTAAAGGATATGCCGGCAGAACTTAATTTGTTTTGGAAATACATTCTTCCTCTAGTATCTAAAAATTAGAGAATTGAATGTACGGGGAAAGTGGAAAGGCGCGAAATATATGGATAAGAGCTTCGCGTTTTCCCACTTTTTTCGTATATTCATAATGATTACCCGTAACCATTCATAAAGATAATCCGGGCTTATCACCGGTGTTCCCCCGCCTGCTGCCGAAAGACTTCCCCCCTGCCCTGTCGATACCCCGCTTTCCTATATAGGATAACTTCGTCTTGATATATAGTAAACGACTCGTTTGGTACATACCATAGGGAGATATGCACGCTCCTTATGAACGGTATGCACGGTGCTTATGAGAGTTTGCACGCTCTTTACGGGAGGTATGAAGGTAGCTTTATCCCGAATTCAAGTACGGATTACCAGCCACATTACGGCCTTTACATCTTTTTTAATACAATTTAATTGTACGGATATGGTTTAATGATGTAATTTTGAAGTTGTTTTTTAAGGTGGATAAACATAATGAATAAAAACTTCTCTTGCGTATTGTTGTTGTTGTGTTTCATTGTATTGCCGGAAAAGATTGTTGCCCAGTCGGTTGTCGTTGAGGCGAAGATGGATTCCATGCAATTAATCATCGGAGAACAAACGAAGATTCATTTGCGAGTGGCTACGGACAGGATGCAAAGAGCCGTTTTCCCGTTTCTCAGTGAGGGGGATACGCTGGTGAAAGGAGTGGAAATAGTAGAAGTCTCCCCATTAGACACTCAATATTTGAATAACAATCAACGCCTGCTTATCGAACGGAATTATATAATTACTTCTTTCGACTCTGCGCTTTACTATCTTCCTCCTTTTGTGGTCAGCGTGGACAGTGTGAATTATAAATCAAGACCGCTGTCGCTGAAGGTTTATTCCATGCCGGTGGATACGTTGCAGCCCATGATGTTCTTTGGGCAGAAAGACGTGATGAACCCTCCTTTTGATTGGGGGGATTGGTACGGATTGATAGTCTGTTCTTGCCTTGCCTTACCATTGTTTATACTGCTTATCTATTTGATTGTCCGCTTGCGCGATAACAAACCGATTATTCGCAAAATAAAGATAGAACCGAAATTGCCGCCTCATCAACTTGCCATGCAGGAAATAGAACGCATCAAGCACGAAAGAGTATGGCAAAAAGGACGGATGAAAGAATACTATACCGAGTTAACGGATGCGATACGCGCTTATATATCCGAACGTTTCCAATTCAACGCCCTCGAAATGACCTCTTCCGAAATCATGGATCACCTTCTTGGAGCAAACGATGAAGAAGCCCTCAAAGACTTGAAAGAGCTTTTCTGGACTGCCGATTTGGTGAAATTCGCCAAGTACGACCCACTAATGAATGAGAATGACATAAACCTGATTACTGCCGTTAGGTTTGTTAATCAAACGCGGCAATCCGATGCAGAATTAATCCCGCAACCCACCGAAATGACTATTATCGAAAAGCGTTCCTTGCGCTCCAAGATATTGCTTATCGGCTTCATTGTTATTCTTTCGGCGGCTATTGTTGGGACATACATCTACATAGGAGTGCGATTATATGATTTATTTTGAGTCTTCACATACTCATAACATTAACTAACCCAAATGACGTTCGCAAACATTGAATACTTGCTCCTGCTGCTTCTGCTTATACCCTATATAGTATGGTACATTATGCGGAGGAAGAAAAGTGAAGCTACTTTGCAAGTCTCGGACACGCAAGTATATGCTACCACTGCGAAAAGCTACAAAATATACCTGCTTCATCTGCCCTTTGTGTTGCGTATCATTGCTTTGACGTTGATACTAATCGTTCTGGCACGTCCGCAAACTACCAGCTCCCGGCAGAGTACGGAAGTAGAAGGTATTGATATCATGCTTGCCATTGACGTATCAACAAGTATGCTTGCCGAAGATTTAAAGCCCAATCGGCTGGAAGCTGCCAAAGATGTGGCAGCCACATTCATTAACGGGCGACCTAACGACAATATCGGCATCACCGTCTTTGCCGGAGAAAGCTTTACCCAATGTCCGCTGACTGTGGACCACACCGTATTGCTCAATCTTTTCAGCGGCATAAAGTGCGGCATCATTGAAGACGGGACTGCCGTAGGAATGGGCATAGCCAATGCCGTAACGAGATTGAAGAATAGCAAGGCGAAATCAAAAGTCATTATTTTGCTTACTGACGGAACAAACAACAGGGGAGACATCTCCCCCCTCACGGCTGCCGAGATAGCCAAAAGTTTCGGCATCCGCGTATATACCATCGCTGTGGGAACCAACGGAACAGCCCCCTACCCCTACCCCACCGCTAACGGAATACAATACCTGAATGTGCCGGTAGAGATTGACGAAAAAACCCTGACGCAGATAGCAATCAACACCAATGGCAATTACTTCCGCGCCACCAGCAATTCAAAACTGAAGGAAGTGTATAGTGAAATAGATAAGTTGGAAAAGACCAAGTTTAACGTTACAGAATACAGCAAGCGATACGAAGAATACCGTCTGTTCGCTTTGCTGGCTTTCCTCTGCCTCTTCATGGAGATAGTATTGAGAAACTCCATACTCAAAAAGATACCTTAAGTAAGAACATAAATAAAAAGCTCCCGCAAGGCGATGGCTTTTAAAAAGATAAGAAAGATGTTTCGATTCGAAGAACCCGCCTACTTATGGATACTGTCGCTGTTGCCTTTCCTGATAGCCTTTTACTTGTATTCCAACTACCGGAGAAGAAAGGCAATCCGCCGGTACGGCGATCCGGTATTGATGAAGCAATTGATGCCCGATGTTTCCAAATACCGGCCTGATGTTAAGTTCTGGCTACTGTTTGTGGCAGTAGGGATGTTTGCCCTGTTGCTGGCGCGTCCGCAATTCGGGTCCAAGCTCGAAACGGTGAAACGCCAAGGGGTGGAAGTTATCATCACGTTGGATATTTCCAATTCCATGCTGGCGCAGGACGTACAGCCCAACCGCCTTGAGAGGGCAAAGCGTTTAGTCTCTCGGTTAGTAGACGATTTGGAAGATGACAAAGTGGGATTAATCGTATTTGCCGGAGATGCTTTTACGCAGCTTCCCATTACAAGTGATTTTATCTCAGCTAAAATGTTTCTGGAATCCATCTCTCCTTCGCTCATTACCAAACAAGGAACAGCTATCGGCACAGCCATATCGCTGGCAATCCGCAGTTTCACGCCGCAAGAAGGGGTAGGACGTAGCGTCATAATCATCACCGATGGAGAAAATCATGAAGAGGGAACTCTGGAAGCGGTAAAAGCAGCAGCCGACAAAAGCGTTCAGGTTAGCGTGCTGGGAATCGGTTCTCCTGATGGTTCGCCTATTCCTACCGAAGACGGCAAGGATTATCGCAAAGACCGCGAAGGCAACGTAGTAGTTACCCGCCTGAACGAGGCGATGTGTCAGGAAATAGCAAAAACGGGAGGCGGGGTGTACGTCCGTGTGGACAATAGCAACTCTGCTCAACGCACCATTGCCGGGCAAATAGGGAAATTGGCAAAAGCCGATATAGAGACAAAGGTCTATACCGATTATAACGAACAGTTCCAATCCGTGGCATGGATTATCTTTATCTTACTATTGATAGAAATGCTGATACTCGAATGTAAAAATCCAAGATTGAAATGGATAAGATTCTAAGGACAATGGCAAAGGCTAACTGTATTTCAGTTTTATGTCTGTTACCTCTTATGGCTTGGGGGCAAGAGACAGACCGCGACTATATCCGCAAGGGTAATCGTTTGTTTAAAGACAGCGCGTATGTTGATGCGGAGATAAACTACCGGAAGGCATTGGACGCAAATCCGAAATCGACCGTATCCATGTACAATCTGGGCAATTCGCTGTTCCAACAGCAGAAGGCAGAGGAAGCCATCAAGCAGTACGATAACGCCGCCAAGATAGAAACGAATAAAGCCAAACTTGCTAAGATATACCATAACAAAGGCACTCTGTTTCAAGCAATGCAAGATTATGCCAAAGCCATAGAGGCGTATAAGGCGTCTTTGCGCAATAATCCGCACGACGATGAAACCCGCTATAACCTTGCCTTGGCGCAAAAACTATTGAAAGACCCGCCACAACAGGATCAGCAAAATCAACAGAACCAGAATCAAGACCAACAAAATCAGCAAGATCAGGAGCAACAGCAGCAGAACCAACAAGACCAACAAAAGCAAGACGAGAACTCAATGTCCAAGGAGAACGCCGAACAAATGCTCAATTCCGTGATGCAAGATGAGAAGGATGTGCAGGATAAAGTAAAAAAACAAGTGATCATTCAGGGAAGAAAGCTGGAAAAAGATTGGTAAGAATACAAATGATAACAATTAAAAACCACAAGATACCGATGGGGAAACTTACTCTTCTATTGATAACGATTCTGTTCCCAATAACTCTTCTTGCAGACGAAATCACCTTCACCGCCTCAGCGCCGGAGACAGTAGTCGTGGGGCAACAATTCAAACTGGAATACACTGCAACGACGCAAAAGGTAAAAGATTTCCGCATACCAGCTATTAAAGGATTCGATGTATTGATGGGACCAAACAGCCGGGTATTCGACAATCAACAATGGTACAACGGCAAAGTAACAAGAAGTACCGGCATTACTTATACATACATACTATTAGCTACTGCCGAAGGAAGTTTTTCCATTCCAGGTGCAACCATTGTTGCCGATGGCAAGCAAATGCTTTCCAATGCGGTAACGGTTAAAGTGCTTCCGCAAGACAAAACGGAGTCGTCATCGGCCACTTCTATTTCCGACCAAGACCTGTTCGTTACCGCCACGGCGAGCAAAACTACCGTGTACGAGCAGGAAGCCTTTCTACTTACATTCAAACTGTACACCGTGGTCAATGCCAGCTTTGAGAACGTGAAGCTCCCCGACTTTCAAGGTTTCCACTCTCAGGAAGTCGAATTGCCCCAAAACCACAGATGGGAGTTAGAACATTACAAAGGACGGAACTATAACTCCACCGTCTATCGCCAGTTCATATTGTTTCCGCAACATAGCGGGCAATTAACCATCAATCCTGTCCGTTTCGACGCCTCCATAAGGAAAGTGGTACAGTCCGTTGACCCTTTTGATGCTTTCTTTAATGGCGGGCAGAACTACGTGGACGTTAAAAAGACCATCCTTAGTCCCAAACTGACCATTGACGTCAAAGAGTTGCCTTTTGGTAAGCCGGCCGGCTTCTCCGGCGGAGTGGGAGACTTTACTATTACCGCTTCCGTCAACAATACGAACATAAAGACAAATGACGCTGTTACGCTCAAAGTCGTTATATCGGGAACAGGGAATTTAAGGTTGATGTCCACTCCCGAACTTACTTTCCCCAGCGACTTTGAAGTATATGACCCCAAGGTGGATAACAATATTCGTCTTACCACGAATGGGCATACGGGGAATAAAACGATTGAATATTTGGCTATCCCCCGCCATGCCGGCACGTATAAAATCCCCGCATTGGCTTTCAGCTATTTCGACCTGAAATCAAAAGCATATAAAACAGTAACTACCGAAGCATATACCATCAACGTAGAAAAGGGCGAGGGGAATTCCGAACAGGTAATCAGCAACTTTACCAATAAGGAAGATTTAAAGATATTGGGTGAAGACATCCGCTTTATCAACTTAAACGATGTAACGCTGCACCCCAAGGGGCAGTTCTTTTTCGGTTCGATAGCTTACTGGTTGTTCTACCTGATTCCCGGATTGGCATTTATAGTTTTCTGCATTGTTTATCGCAAACAGGCGGCAGAGAATGCCAATGTCGTAAAAATGCGTACCAAGAAAGCGAATAAAGTAGCGACGAAACGTCTGAAACTTGCCGGAACACTCCTTGCCGAAGGTAAGAAAGCTCTTTTCTACGATGAGGTGCTGAAAGCGCTTTGGGGATACATCAGCGATAAGTTGAGCATACCCATTTCCACTTTGACGAAAGATAATATAGAAGACAAACTCAAAGAACGCGAAGTAGACGAAGCGCTGATAAACGTATTTCTTGATACATTGAATGAATGTGAATTTGCCCGCTTTGCTCCGGCTGCCGACAATCAGGCAATGGATAATGTATATGCTTCCGCACTCGAAGTTATCGGTAAAATGGAGAACAGTATCAGAATAAAGTAGTATCCCAATAAACATTATTATGAAGAAGATAGTATCTTTTATATTTGCCCTGTCAATAATAGTCAATGCGTTTGCCCAAACGCAAGAGCCGGCAGATATAGATTCCGCTCCGGAAAGAGTAATAACCAAAGCGGAAGGCGACAGTGCATTTATGAGGAATGACTATGCCTCTGCCGTTCAGATTTACGAAACGTTGTTAGAGAAGGGCGAAGCGCCGGCACTCTATTATAATCTCGGAAACAGTTACTTTAAAGCCGATAATCTCGGCAAAGCGATTGTCAACTACGAGCGGGCGTTGTTACTCCAGCCCGGAAACGAGGACATTCGCGCTAATTTAGACATTGCCCGCAGTAGAACGATAGATAAAATTGATGTGATACCGGATGTGTTTTTTGTTTCTTGGATAAAGGATTTGAGGGATGCCCAAAGCGCAGACGGCTGGGGTAAATACGGCATCACATTCTTTATCCTGTTCGTGGTGGCGCTTTACTTGTTTGTATTTTCAAAGAAAGCCATTCTTAAGAAGAGCGGGGTTATAGGCGGACTTCTACTTTTGATTGCAGTTGTAACCGTTAATGTATTTGCTTCCCAACAAAAGAAACTGTTTTTAAACCGCGATAAAGCCATTGTAATAAGCCCCGGCGTTACTGTGAGGAACACCCCCTCTGATAGCGGAACCGATTTGTTTGTACTTCACGAAGGCAGTAAAGTCATTATCGGCGACGGATCCATGAAGGAATGGAAAAGAATCCGGTTGGAGGATGGCAAAGTGGGCTGGGTGCCGGCAGCAGATATTGAAATCATTTAATTACATTAGTATCATGAATAACAAGACAAAACGTTTTTTATTACCCGAAGAAGAAATCCCCCGCTATTGGTACAACCTCCAGGCGGATATGGTCAATAAACCCCTGCCTCCCTTACATCCGGGGACGAAACAGCCGTTAAAGCCGGAAGATTTATATCCCATTTTTGCCGAAGAGCTATGCAAACAGGAATTAAATCAATCCAACCAATGGATTGAGATTCCCGAAGAAGTACGCGAGATGTATAAATACTATCGTAGCACGCCGTTGGTACGCGCTTACGGATTAGAAAAAGCATTGGGAACACCGGCGCATATCTATTTCAAGAATGAAAGCGTAAGCCCTGTGGGTTCTCATAAGCTAAATTCAGCATTGGCTCAAGCGTATTATTGCAAGAAACAAGGCGTAACCAATGTTACTACCGAAACGGGCGCCGGACAATGGGGAGCCGCTTTAGCTTATGCCGCCAAAGTGTTTGGATTGGAAGCGGCAGTGTATCAAGTGAAAATCAGTTATGAACAAAAGCCTTACCGCCGCAGCATCATGCAAACGTTCGGGGCGCAGGTAACGGCTTCGCCCTCCATGTCCACCCGCGCAGGAAAGGATATATTGACCGCCCACCCCAATTACCAAGGGTCATTGGGTACGGCTATTTCCGAAGCGGTGGAATTGGCGCAAACTACTCCCAACTGCAAATATACATTGGGTTCTGTGCTTAACCACGTAACACTTCATCAAACAGTTATCGGATTGGAAGCCGAGAAGCAAATGGAAATGGCGGGTGAATACCCGGACATTATTATCGGGTGCTTTGGCGGCGGGTCTAATTTTGGCGGAATATCTTTTCCATTCATGCGCCATACCATTTTAGAAGGGAAAAAGACATGCTACATCGCTGCCGAACCGGCTTCATGCCCGAAGCTGACACGCGGAAAATTCCGCTACGACTTTGGCGACGAAGCGGGATATACGCCATTGCTGCCCATGTACACACTGGGGCATAATTTTGCTCCTTCCAATATCCATGCGGGCGGACTTCGCTACCACGGCGCCGGTGCTGTAGTATCGCAATTACTGAAAGACGGATTAATCGAAGCAACAGACATTGAACAATTGGAATCTTTCGAGGCCGGAATCCTGTTTGCAGAAGCCGAAGGCATTATCCCCGCCCCGGAATCCTGCCACGCAATTGCGGCTACTATCCACGAAGCGGCGAAATGCAAAGAATCGGGAGAAGAGAAAGTTATCCTATTCAACCTTTCCGGTCATGGATTGATAGACATGGCTTCTTACGACCAATATTTGGCAGGTAACTTAACGAATTATGCAGTCAGTGATGAGGAGATAGAAAAGAATCTGAAGGATATAGGGGAGCTGGCGTAATTTGATAACTCCTATCCGATGGAAAAGTTTCTCCTTTATTCTCTTTTGATTTTCCTTGCTGCCTGCACAAGTAAGGAAGCCAAGTTCGAAGCCGTCTTTCAAGAACTTCAAAGCAGCGTCCGGCAGCAATACATCCCCGATAAACGAGTGGGAATATGGGACGTGGATTACCGTTTTGACGGAGGGCGCATTACGCTGAAAGGCATAACAACCTCTCCCGAAGCAAAGAAAGCATTTATTACCGAACTTGAAGCGAAGAATTACCAAGTAACGGACAGCCTGCAACTATTGCCCGACGAATCTGCATTGGAGGGGAAAATCTACGGTATCGTGAACCTGTCAGTATGCAATATACGCACTGAAAACGATTTCTCTTCGGAAATGGTAACACAGGCGTTGTTAGGAATGCCGGTAAAGGTGTTGCAGCAAAACGAATGGTATCGCATCCAAACCCCCGACAATTATATTGGTTGGGTACATCGAACAGGCATTGTCCCAATGACTAAACAGGAATACAACGAATGGAATACTTCGGAGAAACTTATTGTAACCTCTCACTACGGATTTGCTTATGAAAGCCCCGATGCAACATCACAACCGGTATCCGACTTAGTGGCGGGCGACCGTTTGAGGTGGGAAGGCGTGGAAAGCGGTTTCTATAAAGTATCATACCCCGGTGGACGGAAAGCATACGTTGCCAAATCCATAGCCACACCCGAAAAGGAATGGCGCATTTCATTAAGCCAAGATGCCGGAAGCATTATCCGTACCGCTCGCAGTTTGATGGGAATACCCTACCTGTGGGCGGGAACTTCGTCGAAAGGGGTAGATTGCAGCGGTTTTGTACGCACGGTGCTCTACCTGCACGATATTATCATACCGCGTGATGCCTCGCAACAGGCTTATGCGGGAGAGCATATTGACATCGCCCCTGATTTCAACAACCTCCAACCGGGTGATTTGCTCTTTTTCGGTCGTCCCGCCACTGCCGACGGGATAAAGGAACGAATAATACACGTTGCCATATATAGCGGGGGTAAACGGTTTATTCATTCTCAAGGCTATGTGCAAACCGGTAGTTTCGATAGGGAAGATAACGATTTCGACGAATACAACCTGAACCGTTTGCTCTTTGCCGGACGCATACTCCCTTCCGTCAACAAATCCAATCACAGTGAGGTAAACACCACGCTTACCAATCCCTATTACCAACCCCAAGAGTAAATGCCATGCAATCAAGTTCCTGAAGGCGTGGCATTTACCGTAGGATCAAGTTTACAGCCGACAAGCATTGGCAGGAGAAAACCCGTTCCGTTTGCCATCAACCGTATGGGGAGTAATGCCCGGATAAAGCATCTTTCGCCCTTTGAATTAACGTTGCGGCAGCCACCGTTGCCACCCATTCAATGCGTTGCGCCGGATGTACAAGTAGGGTACTTACGGTGAATCACGGGCTACTTGGGGAAGCACCATGCCGCCCTACTTGGGTGAAAGCACGAGTCGGTTCTCCATTTTTTCGGAAAGTAAACTTGGAACAGTTTAGCGACCCGTCAATTAGAAGACATATGGCTTATGGATGCCATTATGCCGGGAAATACCGCCGCCAAAGCATCGGTGGACATTGCCCTACACGATTTGACAGGTAAACTGCTCGGCGCACCCTGGTATAAGATTTGGGGATTGGACAAAGAAAAAGCCCCCTCTACCACTTATACCATTGGGATTGATACGGCAGACGCCGTTCGTGAAAAAACATTGGAAGCAGCCGACAGGTTTAATATCCTGAAAGTAAAACTGGGACGGGACAATGACAAAGAAATGATCGACACGATCCGTTCGGTAACCAACCTGCCCATCGCCATAGATGCCAACCAAGGGTGGACAGACAGGCAATATGCGCTCGACATGATTTTCTGGCTCAAAGAACAAGGCATTGTAATGGTAGAACAACCCATGCCGAAAACTCAACTGGATGATATTGCATGGATTACCCGGCAAAGCCCGCTCCCCATCTTCGCCGACGAATCCTTACAACGGCTGGAAGACATTGTAAAAATCAAAGACGCTTTTTCCGGCATCAACATCAAACTAATGAAATGCACCGGTATGCGCGAGGCATGGAAAATGCTAACGCTGGCACGCGCCTTGAACATGAAGGTAATGGTAGGTTGCATGACGGAAACCTCGTGTGCCGTATCTGCCGCCGCTCAATTCTCCCCTGCGGTGGATTTTGCCGACTTGGATGGGAATCTACTCATATCAAACGACTTGTTCAAAGGCATGGAAGTGGTAAAAGGAAAAATCACCCTGAACGATTTGCCCGGCATCGGCATCACCAAGTTATAGAACATTTACCTCTCACCCGTAGTGCATTTGGGGACTTCTAATAGGGGTGTCAGGTTTAACTCTTTGAATAGATTTTCAGTTTTTACAGGCGCAAACAGAATTTATTCTGTATATTTAACCTCGCTTTCCACCGACGTACTTCCCCTGCCCTGTCTATTTCCCCCACTTACCTGCATAGGATAATTCTTGTTTGGTACATAGTAAATGACCTGTTCGGTATATACCAAATGGGTCATTTGGTATATACCATACGGAGATTATGCACGCTCCTTACGGGAGGTTTGCACGCTCCTTATGGGAATATGCACGCTCCATAATTCCCGTAACGAGCGTGCATAATTCCGGTATGCCACCGGCATAGGAAAAGGGAGAAGGGGTATTCTTGCTTTTTACTGAATGCGCTACGGGTTTACCCCTCATATATTTGTAAGCAAGAACTTGAATCTGCCGGGAAAAGATAAAAATTGAACAGCCACCTACTTATCCGGTTTTTTGTATAACTTCGCATTGAAATTCAAAAACAATAATTTATGAAGAAGATTGTTAATATATTGTTTGCTGTGGTATGCGTTGGCTTGGCTATGCCTGTTCAGGCGCAGATACAGCTTGGTATTAAAGGCGGTTTGAACTTAGCCGGCGCTCCTTCGATAAATATGGATAAGAGCCTCACGAATGTGGAGAATGCTACGGGTTTCTTTATCGGTCCGATGCTGGATATTACGGTTCCTATAATAGGTATTGGGGTGGACGGCGCGGTGATGTATTCTCAGAAAGGGAATAAATTCCATGGTGAAAATATCATGCAAAAAGGTATTGAGGTTCCGGTAAACTTAAAATATTCTCTGGGGTTTGGTAGCCTTGCCAGCATATTCGTAGCTGCGGGACCAAGCGCTTTCTTTAATTGGGATTCGGGTACTAAAGTACTCCCTATTGAGATAAAAGGTAAGTCTTTTGAACTGTCGTTCAACGTCGGAGCAGGCGTGAAAGTATTCAGGCATTTGCAAATAGGGGTAAATTATAATATTCCGGTAACTGATTCGGCTATAATACGGACTGTAGGCGCTACCACTTCTGAATCGTCCTTTAAAACCAGAGTTTGGCAAGCTTCCATAGCTTATATGTTCTGAACGCATGTATGTGGATGTCATATTACCTTTACCCATTCCCAGAAATTTTACGTATTCACTGCCCGACAACCGTATAGAGAGTATTCAAACCGGTTGCCGGGTAGTAGTTCCTTTCGGAAGGAGGAAATTCTATACGGCAATCGCGTGCCGGGTGCATGATTGCGCTCCAACGGAATATGAGGTAAAGGAGATAGTGGCTATTCTCGATACTTCTCCTATTTTGCTTCCTGCGCAATTTAAGTTCTGGCAATGGTTGGCAGACTATTACCTCTGCACGCAGGGCGATGTGTTCAAAGCCGCTCTTCCTTCCGGTTTGAAGTTGGAAAGTGAAACGGTCATCGTTTATAATCAAGACTTTGAAGCAGAGGAACTATTATCCGTCAATGAACAAGAAGTGCTTGGTTTATTGCGAAAAGAAACCGAGCAGGACATTACCAAGCTGCAAAAGGCAAGCAGGATAAAGAACATACTGCCCCTGGTCAAGGCGCTGCTCGACAAAGAAGCCATATACATTAAGGAGGAATTGCGCCGGGCATACAAGCCAAAAATGGAAGCCCGTGTACGATTAACGGCAGAAGCCGGCAGTGAGGAACGGTTAAAGTCTCTTTTCGACGAACTTTCCCGCGCCCCCAAGCAATTGGCATTGCTGATGAAGTACGTGGAACTCTCCGGCTATATGGGGCAAGCTGCATTGAGAGAAGTTTCAAAAAAAAACCTCCTGCAACAAGCCTCGGCGTCTTCTGCCATCTTTAATGGATTGGCGGAAAAGCAAATCTTCGAAACGTATTATTGGGAAGTAGGACGTTTGGACAAACAGATACATCAAACGGTGGCATTGAATCCATTAAACGAGTTTCAGCAAAAAGCCTTTGATGCAATTCATGCTGCTTTTACCGAAAAGCAAGTTTGCCTGCTGCATGGAGTTACTTCTGCCGGAAAGACGGAGATTTACATTCACCTGATAGAAGAGACAATCCGGCAAGGAAAGCAAGTGCTTTACCTCCTTCCTGAAATTGCTCTGACCACTCAAATCACCCGGCGGCTGAGGCGTATATTCGGCTCCCGCCTGGGAGTTTACCATTCTAAATTCCCCGATGCCGAGCGGGTAGAGATATGGCAAAAGCAACTGACGGACCACGACTATGATATTATTTTAGGCGTTCGCTCTTCGGTCTTTCTCCCTTTCAAGAATTTAGGATTGGTGATTGTTGACGAAGAACACGAAACTACCTATAAACAGCAAGACCCCGCTCCCCGCTACCATGCGCGAAATGCCGCCATCGTTTTAGCTTCCGGATACGGGGCAAAAACACTGCTCGGCACAGCCACCCCTTCTATTGAAACCTATCACAATGCCACGACAGGCAAGTACGGGCTGGTGGAACTGAATGAGCGATACAAAGAAATACAGTTGCCGGAAATACTGCCTGTCGATATTAAGGAATTAGCCCGCAAAAAGCAAATGAACGGGCAGTTCTCTCCTCTTTTGTTGGGATACATCCGGGAAGCATTGGAGACGAAAGAACAAATCATTCTGTTCCAAAACCGTCGTGGGTTTGCCCCCATGATTGAGTGCAAAGTCTGCGGGTGGGTTCCTAAATGCAAGAACTGCGATGTGAGCCTTACTTACCACAAAGGCATCAACCAACTAACCTGCCATTACTGCGGATATACCTATCAACCACCCCGTTCCTGCCCAGCTTGCGAGGGTACGGAATTAATCAATCGCGGTTTTGGGACAGAGAAAGTGGAAGACGACATCAAGCTCATCTTTCCCCAAGCATCCGTAGCCCGTATGGATTTAGACACTACCCGTACCCGCACAGCGTATGAAAAGATTATCGCAGACTTTGAGCAGGGACGAACGGACATACTTATCGGTACACAAATGGTATCGAAAGGGTTGGACTTCGACCGTGTGAGCATAGTCGGGATTCTTAATGCCGATACCATGCTGAACTATCCCGATTTCCGTTCCTACGAACGCGCTTTCCAGCTCATGGCACAAGTAGCGGGACGCGCCGGACGAAAGAATAAACGCGGAAGAGTGGTGCTGCAAACCAAAAGTATAGACCACTCCATCATCAATCAAGTGATAACGAACGACTATGTACAAATGGCTTCCGGGCAATTAGCCGAAAGGCAAATGTTCCACTACCCGCCCTATTACCGTTTAGTCTATGTCTATCTGAAGAACAAACATGAAGCTTTGCTGGATGCAATGGCTAAAGCCGCAGCCGAAAAGTTACGGGCTGCTTTCGGCAGCCGGATACTTGGTCCCGATGCGCCTCCCGTAGCACGCATCCAAACCCTATTTATCCGAAAAATCGTGGTGAAGATAGAGCACAACGCTTCCATGAACCGCGCACGGGAATTGCTTCTCCGAATACAGCGCGAGATGTTGGAAGATGAGCGATTCAAATCATTACTCATTTACTATGATGTTGACCCGATGTAATTATTAGTTATTAATCACACTTAAATCAAGTTATCATGAGCACATTTCAAAAAGCGGGCGAGAAGATGACACAGTACAGATGGGCTATCTGTACCATGCTCTTTTTCGCAACAACAGTCAATTACTTAGATAGGCAGGTATTGTCCTTGACTTGGAAAGACTTCATTGCTCCCGAATTTCATTGGACAAATACGGATTACGGCTTTATTACCTCCGGCTTTTCCATTATTTACGCCCTTTCCATGTTGTTTGCCGGTCGTCTGGTTGATTGGCTGGATACTCGGAGAGGATACCTCTGGGCTATTGGTATATGGTCGGTGGGCGCATGTATCCATGCGTTTTGCGGCATAGCCACTTCGGGCATTCTAACCGGAAATTGGCTTGTCGGTTTTGAAGGAGCCAAAGAAATTATTGCAACGGTTGGCGATGTGGGTAAGATTGTAAGCATAAGTACAGGCCTGTTTATATTTGCCCGTTTCGTACTGGCAATTGGAGAGTCGGGAAACTTTCCCGCTGCTATTAAAGTTACTGCCGAATATTTCCCTAAGAAAGACAGGGCTTATTCAACCAGTATCTTTAACGCCGGTGCGGCGGTGGGTGCGCTTGTTGCTCCTGTAACCATTCCTTTCATTGCCAAAGCCTGGGGGTGGGAAGCAACCTTTCTCTTAATTGGGGCGCTTGGTTTCCTCTGGATGGGAGTTTGGATATTCGTTTATAAGAAACCTGAAAAGAATCCCGGAGTGAATGCTGCCGAGCTGCTTTACATCCAGCAAGATAAACATATCTTCGCCTCGAAAGAAGAGGAAGCCAACAAGAAGCCGGATAGAAAGCTCTCTTTTGTAGAATGTTTCAAATTTAAGCAAACATGGGCTTTTGCTTTCGGTAAGTTTATGACCGATGGCGTATGGTGGTTTTTCTTGTTTTGGACTCCGGCTTATTTAAGTGCGGTGTACGGTATGGATTCCACTCAAGCGGCGCTTCCGTTGTTTGTTTTTTACCTGATTACGCTTCTCTCTATCTTTGGAGGTTGGCTTCCCACTTATTTTGTGGTCAAGAAGGGCATGAATCCCTATGCCGGACGTATGAAGGCAATGTTAATTTTCGCCTTCTTCC
>SNRY01000281.1_pt1 | contig 18582 bp, 17 predicted proteins | sample 4693421 | NCBI WGS metagenome assembly SNRY01 (sample SAMN11003215, study PRJNA524138) | termite gut metagenome | isolation source: Bacteroidetes bacterial symbionts from single cell of protist host amplifed... | host: Streblomastix strix ... | reverse complement strand
CTTTCTTCATTTCCATTCAATCGTATCAGCATCGGAATACAAACTTTCAACGATACGCTTCTGCATTTTCTCAATCGTCGACACACCGCCGCACAAGCCGTTGCTGCTGTGGATAATTGCCGCCGGGTGGGCTTTGACAACATAAGTATTGATTTGATGTATGGGTTGCCGGGCGAAACGTTGAAAGACCTGATATGCGATTTGTCTCATGCCATTTCTCTCCATGTAGAACATATATCCGCTTATCATCTGACATACGAAGAAGGTACGCCTATATATAACATATTGCAAGAGCATCGTATAAAAGAGGTCGATGAAGAAAACAGTCTTCGTTTCTTTACTGTCCTGACAGGCAGGCTGTCCGAAGCGGGATATGAACAGTATGAAATATCCAACTTTTGCCGTCCGGGAAAACATTCGTTGCATAATACGGCATATTGGGAAGGTATTGCGTACATGGGTTGTGGTCTGTCGGCACATTCATACAACGGACATTCAAGAGAATGGAATACTTCTTCCCTCGATGATTATCTAAAAAGTATGGAAGATGACCGGCGAATGTACGAAACGGAAGAATTAGACCAAATCACCCGCTACAATGAACGCATCATTACCTCTATCCGTACCCGTCGCGGATTGTCGTTAAAACAGTTGGAAGCTGATTTCGGAAAAGAATACCTTGTTTATTGCCTTAATATGGTACAGAAATACCTTAATAGCGGTCATTTGGAAATATCCGGTGATTATTTAAGTTTGACACAGGAAGGTATCTTTGTTTCCGATGGAATAATGAGTGATTTATTCCGAATATAAGTGATGAATGAATAGCCGTATTCGTTTTTATCGTCTGAAGGGTGAAAGATACGTTCTTCTTCTTTCCAATCTTCTGCAGATACAGGTGGAAGGAATACATCGCCCTCTACATTCGCATGTATGCGAGTGAGATAAAGTTTGTCGGCTTTATTCCAAAACTCTTTGTAAAGTGTACTTCCCCCTATGATAAAAACCTCATTGTCTTTGTTTGCAGTTTTCAGCGCTTCCTCAAGAGTATGTACGCATGTACACCCTTTAGCGGTAAAATCGGGATTCTTTGTTAGCACGATATTTTTTCTTTCCGGTAGCGGTTTCCCCAACGATTCATACGTTTTCCTACCCATGATTACCGCATGACCCGTAGTCAAGGTTTTGAAATGTTTCATGTCGCCGGATAAATGCCAAATCATCCGGTTATCACGACCGATAACGTTGTTCTCGGCGGCAGCCACTATCATGGATACAATCATAGGTCTTCCGCAATGTATCCTTTGGGCAACTTCCTGCAATTATAACCGGAAGCCATAATCTCACCATAAGCTCCGGCAGAACGAATGGCAATCAGGTCTCCACGCTTTACCTTGTTCAAGGTTACCGCCTTGCCGAACACATCCGACGACTCACAAATAGGACCTACTACATCATACACCTCTACCGCCTCGTCCGAAGTAATATTTTCTATCTTGTGATAAGCCTGATACAAAGCAGGACGAATAAGGTCCGTCATGCCTGCATCGAGAATAGCGAACTTCTTATTTGTTCCTTCCTTGACATACAACACCCGACTGATAAGACTTCCACATTGCCCCACAATGGAACGCCCAAGCTCAAAATGCAACGTTTGTCCCGGACGAAGTTTAAGATGTTTGGCATATACTCCGAAGAAGTCTGTAAAATTCGGTATTGGTTGACGGTTGGGATGTTGATAATCAATTCCTAATCCTCCGCCCACATTGATATGTTCCACGATAATCCGGCGGGCAAACAATTGTTCTTGCAGTTCATTTATCCGGTTACAAAGTGCAATGAAATCGCTCATATCCATAATTTGAGAACCGATGTGGAAGTGGAGACCCACAAACTTCACATGTTGCATATTTTCTGCTGTATCTATCACCCTGTCCATGTCTTCCATACTGATGCCGAACTTGTTTTCTGCCAAACCGGTAGTGATATGCACGTGCGTATGAGCGCCTATATCGGGATTGATGCGAAAAGCAACATTGGCTGTTTTATTTTGGACGGCAGCAAGTGTATTAATTACCTCCAATTCGGCAATAGATTCCACATTGAAACAAAAGATATCATGTTTCAACCCCAAATTAATCTCCCAATCGGCTTTGCCTACACCGGCATACACAATTTTATTAGCAGGAATACCAGCTGCTATTGCTGCCTGAATTTCTCCTCCGCTTACGCAATCGGTACCCAATCCGGCTTCACGAATAATAGTAAGGATCTTATGATTTGCATTGGCTTTTGTTGCATAATGCACACGACAACTGTCAAGTTTCGCCGTTTCTTTGTTGAGGCAAGACAATGTATTGCGTAATACGTTCGTGTCGTAATAATAAAAAGGGGTTCTTACGTTCTGGAATTTATCTATTGGAAATGTACCTTTCATTGTAATTGGTAAATTTGAATTTTGAAAATAAAACAAGAACGCCCCTTGTGTAGAAGCGTTATATTAAAGATTGTATATGTTATCTGCGATAAGTTCTTCTCCCCAAACCTGTTGCCACGTTTCGTTAAAAGAAGAATGCAATACGTTTTCTATCTCAAAGCTTTCGGAAAAATCACCGGCAATCAATCCATCAATCAGTTTCACGGCTTTCTCTGTTTGCAAGGAGACCAAGTAATAAAAAGCCTGTGTTATCTTTTCTTGTGCGAAGGTATTGTTTTTATACTTTTTCCTCAAATCATATAGTTTCAGAATATATTCCAATACGGATACATTATACGATACGCCCGCAAAACGTTGCAATTCGGTCAAGAAAGTATAACGAAATTCCAGTGTCGGTTCTATCATGGTTCCTTCTCCAAAATCGTTCCAAGTAATTAACTGCAAGTAATCTACACCTTTTGCACGTGCCGCCATCTCTAATAACTCTCTGAACAGCGCACCGTTTTCGTGTGGAATAGCAGCTAAGGGACTGTTACCCCAGCCTCCTTCTTTGTAGTAATCGTTGAAGCCCGGATATGCTCCACCCATGAAGACTTCAAAATCATTCTTTCGGGAATACTTTGTTTCCATGGAAGTGGCATCCGGCCAGATATATTCTCCTTCCGAATTTGTTTGCGTGGAATTATTCACATTGCCAGCCGAATGAGCATAAAGCGTCAAAAAGGTTGGTTTTGTTTTCAATACGCTGAACACTGAAGTCCAATCAGAAGGAGTCTTTATTTCTTGAGGTCCGAAGATAAGCAACAATGGTTTCCCTTTTATTTTTATATAATTGTCTCTATTAAAAAAGTTCGTTTCCAGATACCGCATATCGGCTTTGGCTTGTGCTACTTTGTCAAAAGAATTCAATCCTTCGCGTAACGTCCGGTCTTCGTAAACAACGGCAAATTCCAAACCAACTTTGACCAATGTCTTAACCAATGCCTCTGCATTCCGTTTGTTTGCCGGATAATCCCACAAATCACGTGTGCCGTACCAATCTATTAATACTCCGTCAACACCCGAATATTTCATCAAAAGGAGATGATATTCAATCACATCCGGATCACTCGAAGCATAAGGACCTATTACCGGATAATACCAAGAAGCGATTTCATGCTTCCCGTTCGTATCGGTAATATTGGGATTTTTGTTCGCCATTGTCCAATGTTGTCCCCAAATACCGTTGTTTGTAGTTTTGTCCTCAAACCATGGCATATAATGGACATACAGTTTCATTTCATTGCTTTTGTTTACGGTTACCGGCTCAAGAATTTCTAATATAAATTTTTTCGTATTTTTGTTTTGCGGTTTTTCGCTGTTATATCCGGTACATAAAAGACAAGAAAGGATAGTAAAGATTGGTATAGTTCTCATTTTAGTTTTGATATTGCTAAATATAGATAACGTTCCATTACGATAATGCATCAGTTTGACTTGGGTGGACAATTCATATCAATTATTCTTTCTGCAAAAACGCGTATATTTAATTAGCAATTCCAAAAAAGATATTCATTTTTCATTAAACAGCGTATCACTAAGTAATTGCAGCGCTTTCTTTTTGTCGCATTCGCGAATAAGAAAAGAAATATTATAGTTACTTCCTCCAAACGAAATCATACGGACAGGAATATCACGCATAGCATCCAACGCTCTTGCCTCAAAACCTACGTTTTCCCATTCCAAATCGCCTACCACACAAATGATACACATATTCCTGTCAATAGTTACCGTGCCGTATTTTTTCAAAACATCCACAATCTCATCCAAATGATTTGTATTATCTATGGATACCGACACACCCACTTCGGAAGTAGAAACCATATCAATCGGTGTTTGATAACTTTCAAAGATTTCAAATACCTTGCGCAAGAAACCGTAAGCCAACAGCATACGGCTCGATTTAATCTTTATTGCCGTGATGTTGTCTTTTGCAGCTACCGCCTTGATTTTACCTTTTTCCGTTTCGTTGGAAATAATAGTACCCGGGGCTTCCGGGTCCATCGTATTTAGCAAACGAACAGGGATGTTGGCATATTTAGCCGGTTGAATGCAAGTGGGATGCAATACTTTTGCCCCAAAATAAGCGAGTTCGGCAGCTTCTTCAAAATGTAATTGACGTACGGGTGATGTTTTTCTTACCACACGCGGGTCATTATTGTGCATACCGTCAATATCCGTCCATATCTGAATTTCGGAAGCATCAACCGCCGCCCCTATCAGTGAGGCGGTATAATCACTGCCACCTCGTTGCAAGTTATCTATCTCGCCGTAAGCATTGCGACAAATGAATCCTTGTGTAACATATATATCAACGTTCGGATATACATCCAATTGTGCTTGCAGTTTTTCTTTGATAGAAATGATGTCCGGTTCATTATTCCTGTCGATGCGCATAAATTCCAAAGCCGGAAGCAAAACGGACTTTGTTCCGTACTCCTGCAAACAGTAATTCATCATACCGGTTGAGAGAAGTTCACCTTGCGCTAATAGCACTTTCTCTTCAAAAAGCGTGAAAAGTTCTTTGGTGTAGGAACGAATATAATCGAAGTGGGAAGTGATAAGTTCCAGTCCTTTTTGTTTATATTCCCAAGTAGCATACAATTCGTCAACATGCTGTTTGTATTGTAGTTCCAACCGGTTGATCAGTTCGTTGGCGCCATCCGTATTCTTTTTGTACAGGTAGTTCGATATTTCTATCAATGTATTTGTCGTACCCGACATAGCCGAGAATACAACAATCTTTCCTTCACCGTTGGAAATCAACTTGGCAACTTCCCTCATTCGTTGGGCAGAACCAACAGAAGTACCTCCAAATTTTAATACTTTCATCTTAGTCATTTATAATCAGGTTTATCCTATCAAACAAACTCCTCCGTTACGTTAGTTATATGATGGTTTCCTTCGCAACGGTACACTGCCGTTCCGGGTATCTTTTTCATCAGTCCTAAATTGTGTGTAGTAACTACAACAGACGTACCGGTTTTACTAATGTTATACAGTAATTCGAGAATTGCCGTACCGGTTTCTACATCCAAGTTTCCCGTAGGTTCGTCGGCAAGAATAATTTGGGGTGAATTAAGTATCGCACGGGCTATTACAACATGTTGCTGCTCACCTCCGGAAAGTTCATTGGGTATCTTATGACCTTTGTCACTCATGCCGACTTGTTCAAGAACTTCTTCAATACGGGAGTCTATTTCGTAGTCTTTCTTCCAACCGGTTGCCCGAAGCACAAAGTATAGATTATCATATACCGTACGGTCTGTAAGAAGTTGGAAGTCCTGAAAAACAATACCTATTCTGCGTCTCAAACGAGGTATATCCCTTTTCCTAAGCTTCTTCATGTTATAACCCAATACATCGCAGCAAATTCCTGTTGCATCCAATTCCCCATAGATGGTTTTCAACAAACTCGTTTTGCCTGTACCCACCTTACCGGTGATATAGATGAAATCACCCTTGGATACCTCCAAGTCTACTTGGTTTAACACACAAATGTCTTGTTGATATATCTCTACATTTTGATAATCAATCAGTATTTCTTTTTCCATGAGTCACTATGTCTTACTTTTAGTTCACGCACCAAGTCTTCAATACGATACCCTTTTGATGTTAATAATACGATAATATGATAAAGTAAGTCCGAACCTTCATAAATCATTCGTTCGTCCGTACCGTTTGTTGCTTCGATGACCATTTCAACCGCTTCCTCACCGACTTTCTGTGCCATGCGATTGATACCCGACTGAAATAAACTTGTGGTATAGGATTTCTCCGGCATTTCTTTGTGTCGCTTGTCTATAAAATCCTGAAGTTGCTTCAAAAACAGAATGTCTTCTTCATTCTTTTCTCCCCAACAAGTATCCGTACCGGTATGACATACAGGACCTGCGGGGTTTACCCTGACAAGTAACGTATCCCTGTCGCAATCTTCTTTCATGGAAACCACGTAAAGAAAATTACCGCTTTCTTCCCCTTTTGTCCACAAACGCTTTTTACTACGACTGAAAAAAGTTACTTTTCCTGTTTCAACCGTCTTTTCATAAGCTTCTTTGTCCATATAACCCAACATCAATACCTTGTTGGTTTGATTATCTTGTATAATGACGGGTACTAAGCCGTTTGATTTGTCAAAGTCCAAATTCATTATGAGTTCGATTATATTGATTTTCGATTATAACAAGTGTAAATGATGACTTTATATCTTAAAACCGTATAATTGCTTTCGGGTTCAGATTGTTTTCCATTGTCCAAAAATGGGCTTCCCCGCGTGGTATTCTGAACAGTATCAACTCAGGGCTTTGTGCCGTCAGACCAAGATATTTTAAAAAAGGTCTGTCATTCATTGCTTTTTCTTTCAGTGTGATATCGTCAAGAAATTCAGTTTCTCCGGCGACCCTCAATATGGTACCCATCTGATTTTCACGATGATAAAAACAAGCTTCCACTTTCGGATTGTTCTTCAATTGAGAAGGTATCTCTTTTACGGAAGCCGTTTGAAAATAAAATCCTGTTTCGTCGGCAAACCAAAAACCCAATGCTCTTACTCTCGGTTGATCACCTTCCGTTGTAGCCAAATAACATTCGGGATTCTCATTGGCAAACTTGATGCAATCTTGAAATGTTTTCATTTGAAAATGTTTAATTAAACGAACTATTATTTTCTAATGCTTATACCTCGCTTGCAAAGATATAATTTTAATTCCGGAATTTTTATCTCTCCAAAATGAAAAACGCTTGCTGCCAATGCGGCATCTGCTTTTCCTGTGGTAAAAGCATCATAGAAGTGTTCCTGATTTCCCGCTCCACCCGAAGCGATAACCGGTATAGACAGTTGTTCGGCAAGGACGGCAAGAGATTCATTGGCATACCCGGTCTTTACTCCATCATGGTTCATGCTGGTAAATAATATCTCTCCTGCTCCGCGTTCCTGTCCTTCGTGCGTCCAACTGAAGAGCTCTTTGTCTGTTTCTACACGTCCGCCGTTGAGGTAACACATCCAGCCGGTAAGGGTTTGTTTGGCATCTACGGCTAATACGCATACTTGTGAGCCAAAATGTTTGGCAATATCATCAATCAATTGCGGATGGCGGATAGCGGCGGAATTTACGGATACTTTATCTGCCCCCGCACTTAGCAAACGGTCAACGTCGCTCAATTCATAAATACCCCCTCCTACGGTAAAAGGAATACTGATATTGGCAGCTATTCGTTTTACCAGATCGGCAAAAGTCTTACGCTTTTCGTGGCTGGCTGTTATATCTAAAAACACCAACTCGTCAGCGCCTTGTTCACTGTACATGCGCCCAAGCTCTACGGGGTCGCCGGCTTGACGTAAATTAACGAAATTGGTTCCTTTAACCGTCTGACCGTCTTTTATATCCAAACATGGAATAATTCTTTTTGCTAACAATGTTGATAGATTTACGATTAGACAATTTACAACTGCATTATCCGCATTAATTCATCAAGCTTAATACGTCCTTCGTATAATGCTTTCCCAAAAATAACAGCCGGTATGCCGGCTTCGTCCAAAGCTTGAATATCTTCTATGGAACCGACACCTCCACTGGCTATCAGATACAGATTGGGATGCTGCTCCATGATTTCTTTATACAGGTTTGTGGCAGTGCCTTGAAGCATCCCGTCACAACCGATGTCCGTACAAATTACTTTTTTCACCCCTTTGTCGATGTAGTCGTTTAGAAAAGGGAAAAGCTCTATTGCAGTCTCATCTTTCCAACCGTTTACGGCTATTTTTCGTTCTTTCACATCAGCTCCGAGAATGATTTTATCGTTTCCGTACCGGATTAACCATTTTTGAAATACTGCCGGATCTTTCACGGCAATACTTCCTCCGGTAATCATTTGCGCACCACTATCGAAAGCTATTTCGATATCTTCGTCGGTTTTTATTCCACCACCGAAATCTATTATTAATGATGTCCGGCTTGCTATTTGTTCCAATATGCGGTAGTTGACGATGTGATTGGATGCCGCTCCGTCAAGATCAACCAGATGAAGACGCCGGATGCCGTGATCTTCAAACTCTTTGGCTACTTCTACGGAGTTTTCGTTATATACCTTTTTGCTTTTGTAGTTTCCTTGAGAGAGGCGGACACATTTTCCACCGATAATGTCAATGGCGGGAATGAGTTCTATCATTGGTTTTTACGCTATACATATTCATTTATTCTTCCTTATTCCGGTATAAGGACACAAAAGTAGAAAAATATTGCTGAATTGGTTAGAACGAACGAGATAACTTTCCATTTTCCACTTTCCACTTGCAACGTGTGAATCCCTGCTGGTACACATACGCTTAACGGTTCTGTCCGATTCCTCTCCAATCCCTACCCGCTTCCCAAGTGGACATATATACCCGAAAAAGCCTGTGAAAACCGTTGCAGATGGGGGGTAGACCGCTAAAAGAACAATAAGAGACCGCTAAGCAACCCGTTTAGAAAAGTACATTCGACCCCTTTTAGATTTTTACCTAACACGCTTGTATATATGAAAAAAATGTTCTCACTTTGTGCCGAATAATATGTACGAACATGGATATAATTAATTATGACAAACTTCCCTTTACCTCTGTTGAAGGGAGTGTTTATAAAGGGTGGAACAAAATTGAACATATAATCAATAAAAGGTATAAACAGTTAGCTGATAATAAGTTTATTCTTTCGGTTGAAACGTATCAGGGCGTATATCATGAAGAATTGATCGCCGGATTCAACCAACTACAGCCCGAACTATTTGTAGATACAAAAGAACTATTTCTTTCGGAAGATAGTATCCGGAGTAAAACGCACCCGGATGTAACCGACGACCGTATTTTCGGCTATATGACCCGGTTAAGTTTTGCCGATTTATTGAATTGGGAAAAAGTAAGCATGTTAAGAAGTCGCTTGGAAAAAGCCGAAGGATTGATCGTTGTTTATGGTTATGCCGCCTCCTTGTTGGTAGAAAAACCCGATTTACTGATTTACGCCGATATGGCTCGCTGGGAAATTCAACTCCGCCAACGCTTGCATAAGGTAGATAATATCGGCATCAACAATCGAAACGAAGAGACTGCAAGTCAATATAAAAGAGGATTTTTTGTTGATTGGAGAATTTGTGACAAGCAGAAAAAGTCATTGTTCGCGAAAACCGATTATTGGCTTGACACCAACGAAAAAGACAATCCGAAAATGATCGAAACATCCGTTTTGCTCGCCGGATTGAACAAAATGGCAGAAACGCCTTTCCGCGTAGTTCCGTTCTTTGATCCGGGACCTTGGGGCGGACAATGGATGAAAAAAAAGTTGGGGTTAAATCCCAATCAAAAGAATTATGCATGGTGTTTCGACTGCGTTCCGGAAGAAAACAGTTTGCTGTTGAAGGTTCAAAATGAGATCATTGAAATACCGGCTATCAATTTGGTGTTTTACAAGACGAAAGAACTTTTGGGCGAAGCGGTGGAGTCTCGTTTTGGACAAGAATTTCCCATTCGTTTTGATTTCCTTGATACGATTGACGGCGGGAACTTGAGTTTGCAGGTCCATCCGACCACCCAATACATTCAGGATCAATTCGGCATGAAATATACGCAGGATGAAAGCTATTATATGCTTGATTCAAAAGAAGATGCTTTCGTATATCTTGGGCTGAAAAAAGGGATTTCCCCGTGTGAAATGATTCACGATTTGAATCTTGCCCAGGAGGGATGCCTCGTATTCGACGCCGATAAATATATCAACCGATTTCCTGCAAAGAAACACGACCATTTTCTGATTCCCAACGGAACGGTGCATTGTTCAGGCGCCAATGGCATGGTACTTGAAGTTTCCGCAACACCTTATATATTTACGTTCAAACTCTGGGATTGGGAGCGGTTGGGCTTGGACGGCAAACCGCGTCCGATCAACATCCGGCATGGTGCGAACGTGATACAATGGAACCGCGATACCGATTGGTGCGAACGTGAAATCGTCAACCGAATCGAGAAAATAGCCGATGGCGACGGTTGGCGGGAAGAAAAAACGGGCTTGCACAAAAACGAATTTATTGAAACACGCCGGCATTGGTTTACAAAACCGGTTTTACATCACACTTCGGGCAGCGTAAACGTTATTAATCTTGTGGAGGGAGAAGAGGCGATTGTGGAAAGCCCCGGCAATGATTTTCCTCCGTTCGTGGTGCATTATGCCGAAACTTTTATCGTTCCCGAAGCGGTCGGGGAATACACGATACGACCTTACGGAAAAAGTACCGGCAAAGAATGTGCAACGCTCAAAGCATTTGTCAGATTAAACGCCTAATCCCGTTCGCTTTCAAGCGTATAAATAAAGCTGTCGGCTCTAAAATAACCGATACTCCATTCTACCAGTAAGCCGTTGTTGTCAAATACAAACCGTTTGCGCTTAAGAATTGGCGTGCCTACGCTTACGCGCAGTTTTTTAGACAAAAAATCATCGGCGGCGCGGGCACTCACTTCTTCCCGCGAAAGTTTTACAAAAATGGAATACTCTTTACCGAGCATGTCGTACAAAGGACGTGAAAAGTCTTCGTTTCCGGTCATTCCGATTTGCGGATTGAAATACGATATGAAATACACAAATGGCTTTTCGGAATCCCCCCTTAACCGTTCTAGTTTTAATAGCTCCGTATCTTCTTTTATGTTGAAAAGATTTCTCAATTCTTCATTAGGTTCTTCCCAACTCACATGCAGTTCAAAATTCCGTATCGGAATCCCTAATGACTTCATTTCCTGCGAAAAGCTCAACCAATTTTTTATTTTTATATTTATGGTGCCGGGAGCCACTGTGGTACCCACCCCTTTTTTCCGAATAAGCAATCCCTCATACACCAGTTTATTCAAAGCTTGCCGGATTGTACTTCTCGATATGCCCAATTGTTTGGATAAATCAATCTCATTAGGTAACAATTTTCCGTTCCAGTATTCCGGTTCCTTTATCAATTTCCTTAACTGCTCTTCAACTTGTATATACAAAGGCTTATCGCTTTTCAAATCTATTATAATATTCATATATCGCTAATTTTAAGGTAAAGTTACAACTATTTGAACTTACCTTTTTTAAAAATCAGGCGATTATTTTTATTATTTTAAAAATTAATTCTAAATTTGTAAATGGTATATGTATATACATATATTATTTTTTACATTAAATACGTTTTTTGAGCATTAACAGATTATGAGTGTATGAGAAATTTTGAAATACATAAGCCGGAAGTCTTTTTCGATTTGAAAACCGGCAAGTTGTGCTCTCAATACGCCGTAGTCTCTAAAAAGGAAATCCAACAACTCGCGGGTGTGTTTGCCGATGAAGCGGAACGATTGAAAATAAATCCGTCGCAAATCGTGTATGCAGTCGAATCATATTTGCCTGTGCCGGACGGAAAGAAAGTCGGTCTGTTTTGGGGCATTACGACCATTCTGCCGGGAAAGGTCGGCGACGAATATTTTATGACGCGTGGACATTTTCATGCCGAACTTGATACTGCCGAGTTTTATTGGGGAATGTTGGGTGAAGGTATTCTAATCTGTATGGACGAAAATGGCAATTCGTGGGCGGAGACGATGACTCCCAACTCGTTGCACTACATTGCCGGCTGTGTCGCCCACAGGGTAGCCAATACCGGAAGCGAGCCTTTGATCTTTGGCGCCTGTTGGCCTTCGGATGCCGGACACGATTACGAAACAATAAATAAAAAAGGTTTTTCCACCCGATTAGTAGAAAAAGACGGCAAACCGGTATTGATAAAATCGACACAATTATGAAGAATTACATTGTCATCGATATGGGTGGAACCCGGTTGAAAATCGGCCTCTTTCGTAACACGCAACTAATGAAATGCAACGTGGTGGCTTCGTGTGCGCAGGAAAACTTTGAAAATACCATCCGAATTTTCAATGCTGAAATCAAAGCGTTAATCGAATCGCAAAACGTAGGTTCGATAACCGGTATAGGTCTTTCCATGCCCGGAATCATTGATACGAAAGATAATAAAATCCTTTCTATCAACGATAAATATTCCGATGCTGTTTCGTTCGACCTGAATAGTTGGGCGAAAGAGCATTGGAATTGTGGCTTAGTTACCGAAAACGACGCCCGCGCCGCGCTGGTCGGTGAATGGTGTCAAGGAGCCGGAAAAGGAATCAACAATCTGGTGATAATGACTTTGGGAACAGGCATTGGCGGAGCCGCTTTAATCGAAGGAAAACTCCTGCACGGAAAACATTTTCAGGCGGGATGCTTAGGTGGTCATTTCTGCATCGACTTCCGGGGCGAAGCCTGCAATTGCGGCAGCAAAGGGTGTGTTGAAACCAAAGGATCGTCGTGGGTGTTGCCGAATTTGGCGAAAGCCGGAAATTATCCGGTCGAAAGCGTTAGCTTCAAAAACCTGTTTGACGACATGCGCACCAGCAACAAGGAAGCAACGGATATTCTCCGTATTTGTATGGATGCGTGGTCGGCATGTGCCATCAACCTGATACATGCCTACGATCCGGAAATGCTGATCGTTGGTGGAGGTGTGATGAAAAGCGCGGATATTATTTTACCCGAAATACAGGCATGGATTGATAAATACGCTTGGACACCTTGGGGAAAAGTCATTGTAAGAAAAGCAGAATTAGAGGATACGGCGGCATTATACGGCATGAATTATTTATTGATGGAACAGGAAAAATGCGAATAATCTCCAACTTGATCATTTAGAATTGGCAAGAATGAGTAAATGAAATATTTTTGTCAATACCTGAACTCTCCAAACTCACTCCTTATCACCAGTTCCTTTTCCCCTTCTTCTATATGTCCCACTACTTTTGCATCAATCCCAAAATCTTGAGAAATCTCTATTATTTTCCCTGCAAACTCTTCTGGTAAATAAATCTCCATCCGGTATCCCATATTAAAGACTTTGTACATCTCCGCCCAATCCGTTCCACTTTGCTCTTGGATTATCTTAAACAAGGGAGGGACAGGGAAAAGATTATCTTTTATAATGCGCATGCGCTCCACAAAGTTTAATATTTTTGTTTGCGCTCCACCGGAACAATGCACCATACCGTGGATGTGCGGGCGAAGCGTATCCAATACCTTTTTTATCACCGGCGCATATGTCCGCGTGGGAGAAAGTACCAGTTTTCCGGCATTTAGAGGGGAATTCTTCACTTTGTCCGTCAACTTCAAACTGCCGGCATACACCAAACCGGGCGGAAGCGAAGCGTCATAACTTTCGGGATATTTCTCCGCCAAATACTTGGCAAATACATCGTGCCGGGCGGAAGTCAGCCCGTTACTGCCCATTCCACCGTTATATTCTTTCTCGTATATTGCTTGTCCGTAAGAAGCAAGTCCTACGATAACATCTCCCGTACGGATATTGGCATTGTCTATTACGTCACTGCGCTTCATGCGACAGGTAACAGTGCTATCTACAATAATGGTACGAACCAAATCGCCCACATCGGCAGTCTCACCGCCGGTAGTGTAAATACCTATACCCATTTCGCGCAATCCGGCAACCAACTCGTCCGTACCGTTTATTATCGCCGAAATAACTTCGCCGGGAATCAGCAGTTTGTTTCGCCCGATAGTGGACGATACCAAAATGTTATCGGTAGCCCCCACGCAGAGTAAATCATCAATATTCATTATCAAAGCATCTTGCGCGATGCCTTTCCATACGGACAAGTCGCCCGTTTCTTTCCAATAAAGATAGGCAAGTGAAGATTTCGTCCCCGCCCCATCGGCATGCATAATATTGCAATACTCGGGGTCGCCACCCAAAATATCGGGAATAATTTTACAAAATGCTTTGGGGAAAATACCTTTGTCTATATGTTTGATAGCATCATGTACGTCTTCTTTTGAAGCCGATACGCCTCGCATCATATACCGTTGACTGCTCATTATGTAGAGGTTACACCATTGTTATCTATGGTCGCAAAAATATGCCTTTTTGTTTGAACTTTTCATAACAGGGATAAGATATTTTCGTGTACTATTTATAAATCAATGTCGAAAGCCCTTCTTCCGCAAACATTTCATTGGCTATTTCCAACAAATTTTCCGCCGTAAGAGCTTCAATACGATGAAACAATACCTCTTGAGGCTCCCATTTGTTGTAATGCAAGAAAGCCTTACCCATACTCAAGGCATTGTTTTCATTATTATCCGAAGCTACCCCAATCTGCCCGATAAGCTGTTTCTTAGCGACAGTCAACTGCGATGAAGTCATTTTTACATCCCGCAGTTGCTTCAATTCCTTATAGGTAAGTTCAAGGCAGGTATCAACATCCTTTATCCCCGCCCCAAAATAGATGCAAAACACTCCCGTATCGGTATAGGAAGTCAGGTTTGACTCCACATTATACACCAATCCCCTGCGTTCACGCAGAGAGAGATTCAACTTGCTGTTCATTCCCGGTCCTCCCAATATGTTATTTAAGAGATAAAGCCCCGTACGTTTGTCGTCGTAAGCGCTGTACGCCCTTCGACCAATCATCACATGCGCCTGATGCGTATCCTTATGAACCGTTAAATGCCGGGGTACATATAAAGGAGGAGGTTCACGCTTAGTATCAACCCTCACATCGGGTATGTCTCCCGATAGTTTTTCGACCTGAGTAATAATCTTCTTAAATTCAATATCGCCGGACACAAAGAAAACGATATTTACCGGTTGATAAAAACGTAAGGTAAAAGAAAAGGCGTCTTTGTCGGTGAAGTTCTTCAACAACTCCGGTTTTCCCAGAATATTCCTTCCTAACGGATGATCACGGAACAGCATATCTTCGAAATCATCGAAAATCAATTCCGAAGGCGCATCTTCATAAGACTGAATTTCATCAATAATGACATCAACCTCTTTCTTTATTTCATGCGGCGGAAAAACGGAATGAAACACAATATCGGCAAGCAACTCCAGCGCACGTCCGAAATGTTCGTTGAGAAAAGCCGAATAAATCATTGTCTCTTCCTTGTTCGTATAAGCATTCAAATCTCCCCCTACATTCTCCATACGGTTTAGAATGTGCCATGCCTTACGTTTGCGAGTACCTTTGAAGATAAGATGCTCAACGAAGTGCGCCATACCCTGTTCGTTCGCAAGCTCGTCCCGTGTGCCGGCATTTACCGCAAATCCACAGTAGGCTACTTTTGAAGAAGCAGATTCATGAACGATACGAAGTCCGTTTGATAATGTATATTGGGAAGACATTTGTGTTTATTTAAAATACAAAGACTTACCCCATTGGTAATATCTTTTTATAAAGTCCACCTAATTTTTATCTATCTATTGAAAAAAACTTGACAAATTTACTCAATTAAAAAAGAACTTTTATTTTTTATCTATAATATACGCTATAACTATTTGCTCTTATCTAATTGCACTACGGATAGTTTTCAATAAATAATTATACATATTTTTTACGATATTTGCTCCATTATGCTTAAACCAAATCCTGTATAAAACCTATTTGTGTAGTTAATTTTTAGAACTTATATAATAAAAGCAGTATAATGAAAAATGTAAAAATGAAATCACGAATCTTTGGTTTGTTCTTCTTTGTGTCGGTCGGCTATGGCGCATGTCCCATTGTTGTACACGGACAGACGTCCGTTCCGCAATCGGTGATGCAACAGGTGTATGAAGAAATAAAGACCCCGTACAAATACGGATTGGTGTTAATCCCCGAAGAGGGCAAGATGATAGACAGCCCAAGCGTTTTCAGGTATAAAAATCTGTGGTACATGACTTACATCGTATTCGACGGACAAGGATACGAAACATGGATAGCACAGAGCGTCAACCTGCTGGAATGGCAGACGCTGGGCAAGATAATGTCTTTCACCGCCAATACATGGGACGCCAACCAAAAAGCCGGATACATAGCATTGCAAGACCCTGTGTGGGGCGGATCTTATGTCGTCGAGAAATACAAGGGTCGCTACTGGATGTCGTATCTGGGCGGAGCTACGCAAGGATATGAAGCGGGTACGCTGGGCATAGGAGTAGCCAATACCTCCCGTCTGACGGAGATAAAAGAATGGAAACGTTTGGAACATCCGGTGATGATGCCCGGTGACGCCGATGCCCGCTGGTACGACAATCTGATCATTTACAAAAGCACGGTTATTCACGACAGGAACAAGACCTTGGGACATCCTTTTGTGATGTACTACAATGCCAAAAGTAAAAAGACGGTGGAACATCAGTCGGCTGAACGCATAGCAGTTGCCGTATCGGATGACATGACACACTGGCAGCGCTATGGCGATCAACCTGTGATAGACCATCATTCCGGCATCACCGGCGATGCGTTCATCACTAAGATAAACGACCTGTGGGTGATGTTCTATTTTGGTGCATTCTGGAAGCCGGCAGCTTTCAACCGTTTTGCCTGCTCCTACGATTTGATCAACTGGACGGACTGGAACGGCGAAGATTTGGTTGCCCCTTCCGAACCTTATGACGCTAAGTTTGCCCACAAATCATACGTGGTGAAGCACAACGGCGTGGTATATCATTTCTATTGCGCTGTTGACAATGCCGACAGGCGTGGTATAGCCGTAGCGACATCTAAAAATATGGGAAATTAAATTCAAATGTACTACGGGTTAAGAGTTATATAGAAGTAAATGATAGTTGTGAGTTAAGAAAATAGCCGGAGTTTATTTTTGCTGACGGCAATATTTATGTAATTTTGCAATTGAACTGCAAAATTACATAAATATGAAAAGTGGGTTGATTGAGAGAGAAATAACGCCTGTCATACAGGAGGCAGCTCGCTATTTTGCTGTTATTACGATAACGGGTCCGCGGCAATCCGGTAAAACGACTTTAATAAAACATTTGTTTGAAGGATTCACTTATTACTCCTTAGAGAATTTGGATGTTCGTAACTTTGCGACAAACGACCCTGTAGCGTTCCTCAATCAGGGTGCTAAAGGTCTGATTTTAGATGAAGTACAAAATGTCCCGGAGCTGTTATCCTATATTCAAGGGATGGTAGATGAAGATCCGTCAAAACGATTTGTATTGTCGGGAAGTTCTCAGTTTTCCATGCTTAAAACGATTACCCAGTCACTTTCAGGGAGAACAGCTATTTTTGAATTGCTTCCCATGTCTTATTCCGAAGTGAAAGAGTTGGCAGATACCAAGTCATTGGATGAAGTATTAGTTGACGGGTTTTATCCTGCCATTTATGCAGGCAAGAACATTGCCGGCTATTTTTATCCCAACTATGTGAAAACATATCTTGAACGTGATGTTCGTGACTTATTGCAGGTGAAAAATATGATACAATTTCAAACGTTTCTCCGCCTATGCGCCGGACGGACGGGTAATTTATTTAATGCCTCGGATTTATCCAATGAAGTGGGAGTGTCTGTCAATACCATAAAATCATGGTTGTCTGTTTTACAAACCTCCTATATTATCACTTTATTACCTCCTTATTTTGAAAATACGACCAAACGACTGACTAAAACTCCTAAACTTTATTTTATGGATACAGGATTGGCTTGTTATCTCTTAGGAATAGAAACTCCCCAACAATTAAACCGAGATAAAAAACGGGGTGATTTGTTTGAAAACTTTATTGTTTCCGAAGCTCTAAAACAGCGATACAACAAGGGGAAAGAAAGTAATTTGTTTTTCTATCGTGATAGCAATCAAAATGAGGTGGATTTACTCTTAAAACATGGAGATAGGTTTGATGCCATAGAAATCAAGTCGGCGCAAACATATCATACTGAATTTGAGAAGGGGTTAAAAGTAGTGGAGAAAACATTTGAAAACCGGATTGATAGTAAACTGATTATTTATGCCGGAGCGTTTGAAAATACCACCGGGGATATAAAATTAATTAACTACAAGAATATGAAAGCAAAATAGTTTTTCTCTACTTTTGCGATGCAACACAGCAGTATGAAGTGTTTTACATATACTATTTATTGATATATTCTAATCAAAGAGAAAACTATTATGACTACCATGTATGTCTTTTTTGTTGACGGTTTTGAAGAAATAGAGGCTGTTACTACCGTCGATGTGTTAAAACGTGCGGGTTTGAATGTAGAGATGAT
>SNRY01000280.1_pt1 | contig 18736 bp, 19 predicted proteins | sample 4693421 | NCBI WGS metagenome assembly SNRY01 (sample SAMN11003215, study PRJNA524138) | termite gut metagenome | isolation source: Bacteroidetes bacterial symbionts from single cell of protist host amplifed... | host: Streblomastix strix ... | reverse complement strand
CCGTTCGCCGAACGGCAACCACCGAAGCCCCAACCTTATGGCGAAACCACTTTCCATTGGCAGCAGATACGGAAAACGCTCTGTCCAAAAAACATTTCATCGTGCCGGCTATGCCCGAATAATATACAGGAGAAGCAAGAATAATCCCATCCGCCTCCTTCATCTTCTGCAACGTATCGCTCAGCATATCGTCGGTAATGGCGCATTTGCCGTCTCTGTTCTCTTTGCACTTCCCGCACGCCTTGCAGCCCTGAATAAACTTGTTACCCGTTTGAATAATTTCAAATTCAACGCCCTCTGCCTGCAAAGACCTACCCACCTGCGTTAAGGCATAATACGAGTTCCCCTCTTTTCGGGGACTACCGTGAATGGCTATCACTTTCATTGTCATAAATATTTGAAATTATCTACTCATTATTACCGATTCGTAGTATAAAATTAAAAGAAAAAACATATTAGTTTGAAAAGTAGGGTAAATGTATAACTTTGCATCCAAACCTTTAAATAAAAATTGTGTGTTTTTAATATTTTTTTGAACAGATACTAATTTTAATTATTATGAAAAAACAAAGAATCTCAGTATGCATTTTGAGTGTATTCTTGTTGATTGCGCCTGTCTGCGGTATGGCAAACACGCTCTCTATGACAGAAGATACGGATGTTATGTTGGTTCAGGCCTCCCAACAACAGGGCAGAGTAACCGGCATAGTAGTTGATAATTCAGCCCCGGTTGCCGGAGCCTCTATCGTAGTGAAAGGAACGGGTGTAGGAACAATTTCCGATATTGACGGGAATTTCACCTTGAATGGATTAAAATCAGGCTCCGTATTGGTTATTTCTTTCTTAGGTTTTACAACGCAGGAAATTACGTACACTGGACAAAGTTCGATTCGCGTTACTTTAAACAGCACCGCCTTGGATATAGAGGAAGTGGTAGTAATTGCCTATGGAGTCACAAAGAAAGCAACCTTTACCGGATCGGCAGCGCTCGTAAAAGCCGATAAGATAGAGAAAATTTCCGGATCTCAGTTTTTGGAAACCTTGCAGGGTATGAGCCCCGGAGTAAATATTACTAACAATGAAGGAAACCCGGGAAGCAAAACCCGTATCCAGATTCGTGGTATCAGTTCTATGTCAGGAAATAGTACGCCGTTGTATGTAGTGGATGGCGTTCCTTACGACGGCGATTTAAGGTCTATAGCCTCTTCCGATATCGAATCACTCACCGTATTAAAGGATGCTGCAGCCTCTTCTCTCTACGGTTCGCGCGCTGCCAACGGAGTAATCGTTATCACTACCAAAAAGGGGAAATCAGGCAAACCGGTTATCAACTTTAAAGGCACCTGGGGTACGTCGGACAATGCCGTGCCGAATCCTGTAAAAGCCGACCCTTACGAGCACATGCTTTATACATGGAAAGGCGCATACAATGACCAGGTATATAAACACAACCAAACTCCGCAGGCTGCAGGCGATTATGCCTCTCGCAATGTGGTGAATCACGCCGTAGTGCCCAGGGTCAATTCCAAAGGAGAAACAGTGTTTGTGACTCCTTTCAAATCCGTTCCCATCGACCAATATGTATTGCATGACGGTAATGGGAATCCTTACGCAAACCCGGCTCTGGAAATGGTTTGGGATAAAAGCGATTACGATTGGTATGGAGCTGTCTTTTCACACAAACTTCGTCAGGATTACAGCTTTGACATAAGTGGTGCGACAGCCGACAATAAAACCAATTATTATGTGTCTGCCTCGCATTTGAATGATTATGGCTATTCTATCGCCCAGTATTTCAAACGCTATTCCTTCCGCGCCAATATTACTTCCGAAATAAAAAGCTGGTTGAGGGTAGGCGGGAATCTGGCTTACAGTTACTCGCGTCAGAATGTGACCGGTTCTAACCGTATGGTGATCTTTTCTAACACTTTGAATTCTCCCTATCTGAGGAATGCGGACAATACGGATTGGGAATATTCGCAAAAAACAGGCAGACGTATGATGGATTTTGGAGAAAATACTTCTCTTTATTTTGGTATCCACGCCTTGAATGGTATGGGTGGTCGCGGAGACTACTGGGATAACCCTGATGACGACAATTTTAATAACAATGAAGGCGGCATGACTACAGCTCTCTACTTTGCTGAATTGAATCTACCGTATGATATTAAATTCAAAACAAACGTTAACTACGACGACATTACAAGTAACGTGTATGGTTACGGTTCTGCCGTACAGGGGGCAGGACAATTGAAACCTTATGGAGTAACCGTAATGACAAATGGCGGTAGCGCAACCCGGCAGAATTATAAAACACGGTCTCTTACGTGGAATAACCTGCTTACCTGGGAAAAATCGTTAGGTGACCACACGGTGAACGCTCTCTTAGGTCATGAGTTTTATTCTAAAAACTATATGTACAATTCTGGATATGGAGAGGGCATTATGCAGTTGGATCAATACGAGTTGGCTTCTACTACGAGGAACTGGTCTGTTGATTCATTCAGAGACAGGTATGCGTTGCTTTCATTTTTTGGAAAAGTCGATTATAATTTCCAAAACAAATACTATCTGTCTGCATCCCTGCGTCGCGACGGTTCTTCCCGTTTCCATCCCGACCATCGTTGGGGTAATTTCTCTTCGGTAGGCGCTTCTTGGAGGATTTCCAAAGAAAAGTTCCTGTCGGATGTCAGTTGGCTGACCAATCTGTCTTTACGCGGTAGCTATGGTACATCCGGAAATGACAAATTAATACAGAACGGCAATGAGATTTGGTATGCCTACCAAGCGTATTATTCCAATTATGACCTATACGGACAGCCTGGTTACAGACCTTCAGCGAACGCAGCGCCAGACTTGAAATGGGAGCTTAATCAGCAGTATAATTTGGCTGCCGATTTCAGCTTGTTTAGCAGACTTAGCGGAACGATTGAATACTATACCCGTAACTCCAAAGACCTGCTGGCTACCAAGGACCTTCCTTATTCAGCCAATGCCGGCGCACCGAGTTTTAACACGAACTTAGGCGACATACGCAACAACGGTTTTGAGTTCTCCTTAAATGTAGCAGCCATTCAGCGTAAAAACTTTAATTGGACAATTGATGCTAACTTCACGACCCTAAAGAATGAGATCATCAACCTCCCTGGCGGTGAATACACGTATGGCATCTCCCGGTCAAACTATATCATGTCAGAAGGACACTCTTTGATTGAACACTACCTGCCTAAAAATGCCGGCGTAAATCCTGATAATGGTATGTTACGCTATTGGATAAGGGACGGAAACGGAGGATGGAAAACTACAGAAAACTGGTCTGATGTTACCATTGCCGATTATCAATTTGTAGGTTCTGCCATTCCGAAAGGATTCGGTTCAATCACGAACTCGTTCAAATATAACGACTTTGACTTTTCGTTCATGTGGTATGGATCTTATGGCTCTAAAATGTACAGCTATCAATTTGTCGAAAATACTACCGTTCGCGACGGAGTCAGCGTTGTACCTTCTTTAGTTAAAGGTAATTACTGGGAAAAACCGGGTGATAATGCGCTCTTTCCACGTCCCTCCCAGGAGGGTTACGGTGATAATGGCGCCGCTAAAGGCACGGATTTCTATTTGTTGGATAACAGTTTCCTGCGTTTGAGAAATATCACATTAGGATACACACTGCCGAAAAATCTTTTGCGCAAATTAGATATGCTCTTTGTACGTATCTATATTACAGGTGACAACTTGTTGACATTTAGTGAGGCTGCAAGTAAATTCACCGACCCTGAAAGCGGACTTTACGGAAATGACTATAATGGTAACGGCGATAACGACAGCGGTATCCAGGGTTCAAGAAGAGTATTTATGGGCGGTATTCAAGTTACATTTTAATAATTAAATCAGATTATGAAAAAGTTATATAATTCAATAAAAATAATACTGGCCTCCGTGTTGCTTTTGTCAACGGGAAGCTGTAATGATGAGCTGACAACCGGTTCATCCACGGCAGTATCTTCAGAGATCATTCTTTCAAGTACTACAGGATTGAACATGTTACTCCGGGCTTCCTATAATTACCTCTTGTTTGGCGACCGTCATGCAGGCGGTCAGGAAACCGGAACGTATGTAGGAATCCCCGGCTTTAACTTATATTACGACATCAGCGGCGAAGATATTCTGTCAACGGGATTCTATGGAATGTCTCCGCTTTATTGCTATGAATTTCATCCTTCCCGTACGGAAGCAGGCGCTTTTGCCAACAAAATTTGGCGTCAGTATTATATCGTCGTGAATCAGTCGAACCTCATTATTGATGCCCTTCCTGATGCAACAGGTACAGAAGCTGAGAAAAATATTCTCAAAGGACAAAGTCTAGCGATGCGCGGCATCAGTTATTTCCATTTGATTATGAACTACCAGCAAACGTATGCCATTTCGTTACCCAATCTTGATTACCATTGTTGGTACGATGCCAAAACATTACAGGCTTTTCGTCTTCGTCTGTCACGCCGCTGGTTTTCGTACACTTGCTGCCGCGGTAATCTGTGTCATCAAACAATTGCACGTAATGACCGTCCACAAACAGTTCCAAGTAGTTATAAATAGGTCCGTCCGTCTGGTTTTCACCATAGCTCGGATCGGAATTATTCCAATAATTAAATGGTTATCGGCTTGGTTGATGAAAAAAACGTTTCGGATGCATACCGATGAATGTTCCGTCATGTTCGGCTTGAGCAATGCACACGCAGCGGCGTGACAGACGAAGACGAAAAGCCTGTAATGTTTTGGCATCGTACCAACAATGGTAATCAAGATTGGGTAACGAAATGGGCATACAACAAATTCAAATACTATGGCGACGCTAACGGAGCTAAAATGGGACACAGTTACCCGGATTACTCCATCCTGCGTAGCGCAGAGATGTTGCTGATTGTTGCCGAAGCAGAAGCAAACCTGGGAAATTCCAATGCTTTGACGCATCTGAATGCGCTTCAAAGTGCCCGGCAAGCGAAACTTACGACAACTACCTCAAAAACTGATTTGCTGGAAGAAATATACATAGAAAGACGCAAAGAATTATTGGGTGAAGGCGTTACCGGCATGTACGACCTAGTACGTCTGCAAAAAGAACTGGTTCGCTATGCGGCTACCACTGCAGACCCGTCAGGTCATTTCTCATGGGGGATGGCGTATTTAGACGGCTATAATGGAGCAGATACACAGCCTATAGGTAAACTTCCTTCCAACGATTACCGCTATTTCTGCCAGATCCCTCAATTTGAATTTGCCAATAATAAGGCTATTGATGCATCCAATGATCAAAATCTATTCAAAGGAACAAATTAATTTGATTCAATAAAACACATTATTTTAGGGCAAGCCTGGAAACACAGGTTTGCCCTTTTTTTATATCCTATTTAGATTAAAAACATATTTGATGAGAACTCCTACAGAGTTGAATATTAAACAGGCTCTTCTATGTTGTAATCCAAGTAATTTGCGTATTATATAGGGAAATCCACTCTAAATTGGCGAAGAGGGAGCAATTTAGAATGGATTTTCCATTGGGCAACATAAGCGCATGTATTTTATTCCTTTGTGATTTTTAAGTGTTTATCTGACTTTTCGAGTAATTTGTAATTATGAAAATTCAGTTCTTTACGAAGTCCTGTTATCTTGTTAAAATCGAGGTCGTAAATGTCTAATTCCTTTACAAGATTGTGTAAATCAATTTTATTTACGACTACTGGATCTTTTTCGGATGCTTTAATTACTGTCAAAATTCTATCAATTAGCTGCCTGCATTTTTCTTTTGAGTACATATCCATATCATTTTTAATCATTAAACATATCTCGCAAAGATATTGTTTTTAGTCTCAATAGAGACTTATTAAGCCTATTCCAATAGCTTTATTTTGCGTTAAAAAAATGTAATGAAAAGTGATTTAGATATGTATGTGATAAACAAAGTAAAAACGAAAAGGGTAGAAAAAGGATTGAGTCAACAGGCTTTCGCCGATTATAACAACCTTTCGCAAAGTTTTATAACGCACTGCGAAAACCCGAAACAACACGAGAAATATAACCTTTACCATATCCATGCGTTTGCAAAGTTCTTTGAATGTAGTTTGTACGAGTTTATTCCCGAATATCCGATAGATTGAGGCTTTATGTACTTGAAATGAATATATATGATTTTAAGGTTATTTTAAGCACTATTCGAGGCTTTATATATTCATGTTGATAACCCTCTCTTTTGAATAACCTCTCTTAAAACGCTTGTATTCCTTTTTATACTCCCTATATGCTTTTGCTTTGAGGCAACGCATACGGGGATTTTTTAGAAATTTTTTTGAAAAAATCATACAGCTAACCGTTGGCAGGGAGGATAGGGGGGGGTTAACACATATACGAGTGCGAGGATGCAGCTATAATGTAGTATTAATAAGGGCTTGCGGGCATTTTAGATATATCTGTTTGTGGACAAACAGTATATTTATAACAAATATACCTATCTTTGCACACTGAGAAATATCGGTTAAATACATTAAACCAACATTAAACCAGAAGAGTCTAAATAATGAATAAAAAATTGATTTACAGCGATTTAAAAGATAGAATAGAGTATAAAAAAAGGGTCACGCCTAACCCTCCGCTTTGTTAAGCTCAAATTCTAATACTATGAAAAATACTTGTGATAAATTTACAGACATTCCCAAACACCTCCAAATAATCTGTGTAGGATTTTGTATTTTATAACATATTTTAGTTTTACAATTGATACAAATAAATGATGTAGTAGTTACGCTTGACGTATTTCGCGAAAAGTTCCTCTGCAATCTCGATGCTTGCAAGGGTTTGTGTTGTGTTGAAGGCGATGAAGGCGCTCCGGTAGGAACAGAAGAATTAACACAACTTGAAAATGTGCTCCCCATAGTTTGGAACGATTTGTCGGACAAAGCCCGCGAAATCATACACAAACAAGGCGTATATTATAAAGATAGAGATGCCGATTGGGCTATTTCCGTTGTGAACGGCAAAGATTGTGTATTTACTTGCTACGACCAAGGTTATTGCCGGTGTGTGATTGAGAAAGCATACCAAGCAGGGAAAACAGATTTTTATAAACCGGTGTCCTGCCATTTGTATCCCATTCGTATCAGTTGTATCGGTAGTTATCAGGCAATAAATTATCACCGTTGGGGTGTATGCAAAGCTGCCGTCTTGCTGGGAGAAAAAGAAAATCTCCCGGTATATAAGTTCTTAAAGGAACCATTGATACGGAAATTCGGCGAAAATTGGTATGCGGAATTGGAATTTGTTGCCCAAGAGTTGAAAGCAAATAATATGCTATAACCATGTTTCATCGTCAAATAGCAGCGTTCATTGAGAAAGAAGGGCTTCTTCCGTTGGCAGGGAAAGTGTTGGTGGCATTGAGCGGTGGCGCCGATTCGGTGGCGTTGTTGCGCGTATTACTTTCATTAGGATATGATTGCGAAGCGGCACACTGTAATTTTCGGTTGCGCGGCGAAGAGTCGGATAGAGACGAAGATTTTGTGAGGAAACTGTGCCGGGAACTGCACATCTCCCTGCATGTAACCTCTTTCGATACCGGCAGGTTTGCGAAAGAAAAACATATCTCCATAGAAATGGCTGCGCGTGAACTGCGCTATCATTGGTTTGCGGAAATAAAGCAAACAAGCGGAGCTTATGTCATAGCCGTGGCACATCATAAGGACGACTGTGCAGAAACATTGCTGTTGAACTTAATTCGCGGAACAGGCATTGACGGTCTGCGCGGTATTCGTCCAAAAAACGGTGACATCATACGACCGTTGCTTTGTGTGAGCCGGGAAGAAATAATGAATTATCTTCAACATATCAAACAAGAATATGTAATTGATAGCACCAACTTGCAAGATGAATATACCCGAAACAGAATCCGCCGGCATCTGCTTCCGCTTATGCAGGAAATCAACCCTTCCATTGCAAACACCCTTAGCTCTACCGGTAATTATTTGTCCGAAGTCGCTCGTGTTTATCATAAAAGTATTGAAGAAAGCAAAGTACGGGTATGGGTCGAAGGAGGCATTTTGATAGAAGCTTTACTACGCGAACCCTCGCCCCGCGCTTTATTATTTGAGATATTGCGTCCGTTGGGTTTTAATTCCGCGCAAACAGAAGATGTTTTTATATCGCTTACCGGACAGTCCGGCAAACAATTTACAAACGGAAATTGGCGTATCATTAAAGACAGGAAATTGCTGCACATCGAAAAGCAGGAAGACATACATGAAGATGTTTCCCCCTTTCATTTTGTTATAAAGGAGCAGATGCTAACTCCTGAATTTGTCATTCCCCGCGATAAACATTCGGCTTGTTTGGATGCGGATAAAGTGATGCAGCCTTTCACTGTTCGTAAAGTCCGGCAGGGAGATTCATTTGTGCCTTTCGGGATGAAAGGACGGAAGCTGGTTAGCGATTATCTGACAGACAGAAAGTTCTCCCTCTTCCAAAAGGAACAACAATGGGTGCTTTGTTCCGGCACAGAAATAGCATGGCTTATTGGCGAACGGATTGATAACCGTTTTCGGGTGGACAATAATACTACGAATAAAGTAGTGGTGATTACGATCGAATAACTCCGTCTATAATGTGTACGGTGCGGTCGGTCATCAGAGCCAAATCTTTGTCGTGAGTAACAATTACGAATGTTTGCCCAAAGCGGTCGCGCAAATCAAAGAACAAGCGGTGCAACTCTTCTTTGTTATGTGTGTCGAGGCTTCCCGAAGGCTCGTCGGCTAAAATAACCGCAGGGTTATTAATCAAAGCGCGGGAAACGGCTACCCGTTGCTTTTCTCCTCCGGACAGTTCGGCAGGCTTGTGTGTTGCACGGTCTTTTAATCCCATAAAGTTCAGGATTTCCGTAGCGCGTGCAGTTGCTTCTTTAGAAGATATTCCGGCAATGAAAGCAGGAATCATGATGTTTTCCAATGCCGTAAATTCAGGTAACAATTGGTGAAACTGAAAAACGAAACCGATATGCTTGTTACGGAAGACGGAAAGCTCTTTTTCTTTCATGCGGTCAATATATGTTCCGTTGATGCAAACGGTTCCTGTGTCGGGCTTGTCCAAAGTGCCCATGATTTGCAGCAAGGTGGTTTTTCCTGCTCCGCTCGGACCTACGATACTGATTATTTCGCTTTTTGAAATAGTCAGGTCAATGCCTTTCAATACCTGCAAAGCATCAAAGCTTTTAGTAATTCCCGCTAACTGTATCATTCCGTTGTTTAATTCTTTTTAAGCCATTGGTAAATCCGGTTAAGCGCATTCTCGTAATATTGAGATTTGTTGTGATGCCGCGGTTCTGAGAAAGAAAATATTTCCTGCGGGTCGCCATATTGGTCGGGGTACAATACCATCAGGCTGTTATTGGCAAAATATTTGGCTATTTGCGAAGGGAGGCGTTCAAACGAAGGTTGATAAGAAACAAATCCGTTGCGCGCACTCACGATTACCAATAAATGATCATAGTTAACATGTCCGGTGAGCAACAGCAAATCTTCCCAATTCTCCAATTCCGTGTATGTGTAACGCATTGTTGAATGCTTTTTATGGATATATCCTTGCAAATATTGCCACGTATCGGGGTGGGCAAAGAAATGTATCCGGCACCCTAAGCGTGTACCTATGCGGCAAAGGCGTTCCATCCATTTTAGAAATCCCGCTTCGTACTCTGCTTTCGGCGGAACGGCAACCACTATACGGCGTAATGTGTTGGGCGGAATCAGATGTTTGATAATCATTACTTGCCGGTGAGTTCCTTTCAGCAAGTTTGTGGTCATCGTTCCGAAAAAAGAATCAGCCAATGTGGTTTTGCGGTGCAGACCGATAATAATTTCCGAGATATTGTACTCTTTTAACGTATGTATAATACCCGAAGCAACATTCAAATCAAAGCGGGCAACGGTATGCATCCGCACATCAGCGGCGGCGGCAATCTTAGCCGTCCGTTCAAGATTACGTTTGCTTTGTGCCAAGTGTATTTGGGAAGAAGTATTATCATTCATCACCTGAAGAGCCACCATACTTTCATTTCGTTTGGGACCCTTCAAAAGCAAAGCTGTTCCTATCAAATCCTCTATGGTGTCGGGATTGGCAACGGAAATCAGAATGTTTTCTTCCTCTTGTGCTTCCTCTTTCTGTTCATTGATGTTTTCGCGGATAATAATTTTGCGGGCGGCGCGTTCGGTTACCATAGAACTGATGATACAAGAAAATAGAATCATCACAATGGATCCGTTCAGCACAGCATCGTTCAATAGCGGAACACCCGGCGAAATTTCTACTTTGTTGCCGATAAGTACCGCCGCAAGAGCCGCCGCCGCGTGTGCATTGCTCAAGCCGAACATGACGGAACATTCATCGGTATGCATCCGAAACGTTTTTTTCATCAACCAAGCCGATAACCACTTGCTTCCTGTGGCAACGATTATCATCACAACGGCTACTTTCAATGATTCTCCTCCGGCAAACAAAGCATGTACATTTATAATCATTCCCACACCAATTAAGAAGTAAGGAATAAAAAGGGCATTACCCACAAATTCTATCCTGTTCATCAATGGTGAGAGGGAAGGTATCAATCTGTTCAACGTCAACCCCGCCAAAAAAGCCCCCAAGATACCTTCCAGTCCTGCTAACTCAAACATGCCGCCACTCAAAAAGACCATAGCCAGCACGAAGACAAATTGGGTGATGTTATCCTCATAGCGACGAAAAAACCAACGTCCGATGCGGGGAAAGAAAAAGATAATCAGGAAAAAGACAACCGTTACTTTAACAGACATTATTATCCAAAACATTTCGGCTGTTTTGTCTTTGTAAAGTCCCACAATAACCGCCAACATCAATAACGATAACATCACAGCTATGGCTGTCCCACCAATGGTAATACTAACGCTGCGCAACCGTGAAAGACCATAACGGCTCACAATAGGATAAGATATTAATGTATGGGAACCGTACATACTTGCCAACAACAGGGAAGTGGCAAAGTTATAATCAAGGAATGTCCTGCTTGTCCATATTCCCAATAGTGCGGGTATAAAAAAAGTATAGAATCCGAATGTTAATGCTTTGAGACGGTTTTTCCTGAAATCCTCCAAATTCATTTCCAACCCTGCCAAGAACATGATATAGTAAACCCCTACTTTACCGAAAAGCTCAAAACTGCTATCATGCTCCAGAATATGAAATCCGTGCTCGCCGATTATCATTCCCGCCAAAATCATTCCGATAATATGAGGAATATGAACTTTGCTCAACAAGACGGGGGCAAACAAGATGATGACAAGAACAAGGAAAAATATCCAAGTAGGATTCGTTACGGGGAAATACAAACCAATGTCGTTAAACCATTCCATAATACTTGTTGGGATTATCTAACGGCTTCTCTGATGCGGACAAGTTTGGACAGTAGTCCTTCCAATAAATCGAGGCGCAACATGTTGGCTCCGTCACTTTTGGCTATTGCCGGATTTTCATGAGTTTCGATAAAAATGCCATCTACCCCTACAGCTATACCGGCTTTGGCTATGGTTTCAATCAAATGGGGCATACCGCCGGTAATTCCACTTGTTTGATTCGGTTGTTGTAAAGAATGCGTAATATCCAAAATGACGGGAAAACCGAAACTTTGCATTTCGGGTATGCTGCGAAAGTCAACTATCAAATCTTGATAGCCGAAAGTGGTTCCGCGTTCGGTAAGCATGACGTTGGTGTTTCCGGCTTCCACCACTTTGCCGGCAGCAAATTTCATGGCGGAAGGAGAGAGAAACTGTCCTTTCTTTATATTTACAACTTTCCCCGTTTGGGCAGCAGCTACCAATAAATCTGTCTGCCGGCAAAGGAAGGCGGGTATTTGCAATATATCCGTATATTCCGCAGCCATAGCGGCTTCTTCACACGAATGAATATCAGTAACAACGGGTATGCCAAACGTTTCGTTTACTTTTTTCAATATCTTCAAAGCTTTTTCGTCGCCGATTCCCGTAAAAGAATCCAAACGTGAACGGTTTGCTTTTCGGTATGAACCTTTAAAGATGTAAGGAATGTTCAGTTTATTTGTTATCGAAACTGCTTGTTCGGCAATACGCATAGCCATATCTTCATCTTCTATAACACAAGGACCGGCTAGAAGAAAGAAATTACCGGAGCCGGCGTGGTTTAGTTTTTGGATATTCATGTATAACTAATTTTTAATCCGGAATAATTATGGTGATTGCCTCCGACCGGATACCCACTTCCATGGGATAATCGTGTTGAGGCAGCAAGCGACCGTCTAAACTAGTGTCGGCATTGCGTGCACGATATAAATCTATTTTTTGGGTACGGTAGGGTCTTACTATTTTATGATTGAGAATCCTTCCTTGGAGTAACATCCATAAACCCGAAACTATTTGTAGTAAGTTGGGACGATAGATAATAGAAACGTCTAACCAACCATTGTATGGAACGGCACTCGGCGTTTGACCGTATCCATTGGCGTTGCCTATACACACGGTCATGATATGTCCGCGAATATGTTCATTGTTCACTTTGAGATGCATCCGGTATAGCTTTCTTTCAAAAAACAATAGAAGCAATGCAATGAGGAAAGAAACTTGCTTGATTCCCCAGAAACGTCTGGTTCGGTCGTTAATTTGCACAACACGCGCCCCCAAACCAATATTAACCGCATTAAGGAAATAACGGCGGTTATATTCCCCTCCGATATAATAGCTGCAATAACCTATGTCTATCTGCTTTCGTCGGTTGTTAATAATCCAATCTACTGCTCCTTTGTAGTCATCTATGCTGAGTCTCCAGTATTTAGCAAAATCATTGCCAACGCCGTTGGGAATAATACCAACGGTAATATCTTTTTTGTTTACCGCATTGGAGTGCATAATGCCGTTAACAGCATCATTTAGTGCGCCGTCTCCACCCACCACCACGATGATGCGGTAGCCGTTATTAGCCAGAAGTTTTGCCAAACGTTCCACAGATCCGAAACCTTCGGACTGTATGTAGTCATAAGCAACGTTCCTGCTCTCCATATAATCCTTAATAGCCTGCCAGCGCTTTTGAACCTTGCGTGTACCGGCTTTCGGATTGTAAATAACACCCCATCTTTCCATAGTTTATACTTTTGGGGAAGAAAGAAATTTCACTAACTCCTCTCTTTCTCTATTAACTTTATCGCTTCTTCTGCATCTTTTACCCAATGTATTACAAATCCTTTTCGCTCCATACCCCGAAACCACGTCATTTGCCGTTTGGCAAATTGATGTATGGCAATCTCTAATTGGTCATACATCTCTTTATAGGTGAGTTGTCCGGTAATATATAGCGTCAAATATTTATATTCTAACCCATAGTAAATCAACTCTTCGGGTTTTATACCGTTACTCAACAACGTTTTTACTTCATCCGTCATGCCTTCGTCCAAACGTTGGTGCAAGCGGGCAGTTATTTTCCGGCGGCGTGATTCCCTGTCAATATCCAATCCGATGATTAAACTTTTTAAAGGAGGAAACTCCCTTCGCGGACAATCATCGGTAGCATAATATTCTGCTATTTCAATGGCACGAATGGCACGTTTGACCGTATCCACATCTGTAGAATTATGCAACGTTTTATACTTCCGTAGCATAATAGTTAGTTCTTCCAACGATTTGCCGGACAATCGGGAACGTAACTCCGGGTTTTCCGGCACGAGCACTAACTTATAACCTTTCAACACAGATTCAATATACATACCCGTCCCACCGCACAAAACCGGAAGTTTACCTTTTTCTTTGACGGAGTTGTATGCATTCAAAAAATCCCGTTGGTACTCGAACACATTATATTTATGTCCCGGTTCGGTAATATCAATGAGATGATAGGGTATTTGTTTGCCGTTAACGGTGTAATCTTTCAAGTCTTTGCCTGTCCCTAAAGTCATACCACGATATACTTGGCGGGAATCGGCGCTTATGATTTCAGTATCCAATTCGTATGCCACCGCCACCGCACACCGAGTTTTACCTGAAGCCGTCGGTCCCAATACTGTTATCAAATCGTAATCGGGCATGATTGTCACAGTTTAGAAACACACAAAGCTACATAAAAATTCTTTAGTAGCAGGTATATTCCTTAACGCATACAATAAAACATCCCGCTCGTCCAGCATCCGGACGGCGGGAAATTCACTTAGCATGTTATGTATGCTTAAAATAAATCAGAAATTGCTTTTAGGCGAACTGGCTTCTTTAACGATCATATTACGTCCTTTCAATTCGGTTTCGTTTAGCCCGGAGATGGCATTTGCGGCTTCCGAATCGTTGGGCATTTCTACAAAGCCAAAACCTTTTGACCTCTTTGTTGCGAGGTCTGTTACAACTTTCACCGAAGATACCGTGCCATACTGTTCCATAATTTGCTGAAGCTCTGCTTCTCTAACACTGTAATTAAGATTTCCAACGTAGATGTTCATAAGTAAATAGAGAAAATAAATTGATAAATAATTCCGTTACAAAGATACACAGTGTCTTGGAATTTTCCACATTTCCTAAGCTTTTTTATTACTGGAAAATACCGCTTCCCCTAATGTTGTTTCCAATCTGTTTGTCAATTCTATAAAGTCTTGTATCGAAAGTTGTTCAGGTCTCTTATCGAATATAGGTTCTTCGGTTGATAAGTAACTTTCACCTAAAACAGGTTTTATGGAATTGCGAAGTGTTTTTCTCCGTTGATTGAATGTGGTTTTTACCACTCTTTTGAAGAGTTCTTCATTGCAACCTAATACCTCTCTGTCGTTTCGTATCATGCGTATCACGGCACTTTTCACTTTGGGAGGCGGGTCGAAAACATATTCATTGACGGTGAAAAGATATTCCACCCGATACCAAACCTGTATCAATATGCTTAAAATGCCATAGGATTTATTTCCCGGAGAAGCAGCAACGCGTTCCGCCACTTCTTTTTGTATCATACCCGTGCAGCATGGTATCAAGTGTTTGTTATCAAGCATCTTAAAAAAGATTTGACTGGAGATGTGATAAGGATAGTTGCCTGTCAACACGAAAGGTTGCCCACCGAAAAGACGATTCAGGTGCATTTGCAGAAAATCGTCTTCTATAATATAATCTTCCAGTGCGGGAAATGCTTTACGCAAATAATCTATTGATTCATAATCTACTTCGACGACTTTAAGTAACCGTTCTTTTTTTATCAGAAATTGGGTTAGCATACCTGTGCCCGGTCCCACCTCCAAGATAGGAAGTCCGGGACAAACGTCCACTGTATCGGCAATGTCCTTTGCGATTGATAAATCTTTCAGGAAGTGCTGTCCGAAGAACTTCTTCGGTTTAACGTATCTCATCTCTTTAACTTGTTTACGGATTAGCTTGCTGTTCGTGTATATCGTTGCATATAATCGTGTTATCTTTGCGCGGGGTAAAAGTAACTCTTTTTCTATACAATGGCAGGCATCTATCTACATATTCCTTTTTGTAAAACCCGTTGTATCTATTGCGACTTTTATTCCTCGACCCGGACGGAATTAAAAGACCGGTATATTGGTGCGCTTTGCAGAGAATTGGAAACGCGGAGGTATTATTTGCAGGGAGAGCCGGTGGAGACCGTCTATTTCGGCGGGGGAACACCTTCTTTGTTAAATGCCAGAGATTTCCACAGGATATTTGATACACTGCATCGCGTATATAGAACAGAGGATTGCATGGAGATTACGTTGGAAGCCAACCCCGATGATTTAAATGCGGACTATTTGCAAACCCTTTCCCTTTTTCCCTTTAATCGCATCAGCATAGGAATGCAAACCTTTGACGATAAAATCCTGAAGCTACTTAACCGTCGCCACAACGCAGCGCAGGCTTTGACTGCTGTGGATAATTGCCGCCGGACGGGATTCGACAATATTAGCATAGATTTGATATACGGTTTGCCGGGCGAAACACGGGAAGTATTGGTAAACGATTTGTCGCAAGCTCTTTCCTTGTCTCCAGAGCATTTGTCCGCCTATTGCTTGACGTATGAAAAAGGTACGCCTATATTCAATATGTTGCAAAAACACCGGGTGGAAGAGGTAGACGAAGATACGGCTTTTCGTTTCTTTACTGTTTTGGCAGATACCCTTACCGGAGCAGGATATGAACATTATGAAATATCAAATTTTTGTCGTCCGGGAATGCATTCGCAACACAATTCGGCATATTGGAGCGGTCGCTCATATTTGGGTTGCGGTGCAGCAGCCCATTCATACAATGGAGTATCACGAGAGTGGAATGTATCTTCTCTTACTTCTTACCTATCAGGTATGGAAAGGAATGACCGGGAGTTTGAAACTGAAAAGCCGGATATGGATACTCGCTATAACGAACTCATCATCACCTCTATCCGCACCTGCCGAGGGTTGTCTTTAAGGCAACTGGAAACGGTTTTCGGGAAAGAATATCTTACTTACTGTCTGAGTATGGCGCAGAGGCACATTGAAAACGGTAAATTAAAGGAGGAGGACGATTACTTGAAATTGACACGCGAAGGCATCTTCATTTCGGACGGAATCATGAGCGACTTGTTTCGGGTAAGTTAAGGTTTTCAAGAAGTAGGTTTACCATAATCTGTGCAGCACGCCGAGCAGCACCAGGCTGTCCCAACTTTTGTGCCATGTATTCATATCCGCTCAACATTTCTTTGCGATATGCCTCATCATGCAGCAATGCGTCCACTTCCCGCCGTATGCTTGCCACGGTCATTCCGGCAGCAACCAGCTCTTTCACCACTTCCCGCCCGGCTGTTAAGTTTACCAGAGAGATATACCGAACATGTAATATCCGTTTTTTAAGAAAGGAAAACAATTTACCGAAAGGAGTGTGATAGCAAACTACTTGAGGAACGCGAAACAAAGCCGTTTCCAGCACAGCCGTACCCGAAGTAACAAGAGCCGCTTTGGAATGTTGCAACAAACGAAATGTTTGCCCGAATATAATTTTCACATCCGCATGGTTCGTATAGCGGTCATAATACGTTTGCGCAATGCCGGGAGCGCCTGCCACCACGCATTGATGTTCCGGAAAGCCGGATGCCACTTTCAGCATATCCGGTAAATTATCCTTAATTTCCTGTTTCCGGCTTCCGGCAAGTATGGCGATAATCGGTTTACCGTTCAATTCATTTTCTTTTGCCCAAGACGAAAACGATTCGTCATGCTCCGCCTTGAACTCCGCTATCTCGTCCACAGTGGGGTTGCCGACGTAATGTATCGGATATTGATATTTGTTGTAAAATTCCGTTTCAAAAGGCAAGATAGCAAACAATTCGTTGACGTCCCGCTTAATGTTTTTGATGCGATATTCTTTCCATGCCCAGATTTTGGGAGAAATGTAGTAATAAACGGGAATATCCGTTCTTGCCCGCACAAACTTGGCAATGTTTAGATTAAACCCCGGATAGTCCACCGGAATTACCACATCGGGATTCCAATCCACGATGTCTTTCTTACATCGCTTCATATTGGTTAGGATGGTGCGCAGATGCAGCAGCACAGGAACAAATCCCATGTACGCCAACTCTTTGTAATGTTTCACTCGCACGCCCCCAACGGCAGCCATAAAGTCGCCACCCCAAAAACGAAACTCAGCTTGTGCATCCGCCTCTTTTAAAGCCGTCATCAAGTGTGCGGCGTGCAAATCTCCCGAAGCTTCACCGGCAATCAAGTAGTATTTCATGATTAATCACACAATATGTTCCTCAATTCCTCCATATATTCGTATGCAGTCAAATTGGCTTTGGTGGGAGTAATTGTCGCATACCCTTGGGCAAGTACATAACGGTCGGTCGTCTCGTCATTTGGTCGAGAATTTACAAACGTTCCCGATAGCCAATAAGATTCGGAACGGTCTGTGCAGGCGTCCCATTCTTGTACCCAATATCCATCGGCTTGTGTGCATACTTTTATACCTCTTATTTCTTTCGTATCCGGGAAATTCACGTTCAGGCAGATTAATGGAGGCAATCCATTTTCAAGCACTGTGCGAGCTATCTTTTGAACGTATTTGCGTGTCGGTTCAAAGTTGGCATCAAGTTCATGATTACACAGAGAAAAACCAATGGAAGGAATCATATTCAAACACCCTTCAAAAACGACACCCATCGTACCGGAATAATGCACACTGCCAGCCGAGTTGTCGCCATGATTGATTCCGCCAACCACCAAGTCGGGCTGACGTGTTAGTATCACATTTCGCGCCAATTTGATGCAGTCTGCCGGAGTGCCTGTACATTCGTACATGGTTAATTCCGGCTTCCGCTCAACCAACCGGTAACTCACAGGCACCGTTACCGACAATGCACACCCGCTGCCCGACCTTGCCGTATCGGGAGCTACTACTACAATTTCTCCCAACGGACGAAGATATTCCACGAGCTTGTGAATGCCTTTGGCGGCTATTCCGTCATCGTTCGATATAAGTATTAAAGGTTTTTGAGTTTCCATGAGCCAAACCGGGCATAGTTGCCGGAGTGCAAAAGTAAGGAAATATCTTGAACAATCCCTACCGCAAAAGAACCCCTCAGGGTTAACGCATTACAATTTGAATAGATCAATTAAATACTCTTTGTTCCAACCGGCTTTGAGCCGTTTCGATCGCAGACTTTCTTTTCCACAGTCCTTTTTTAAGAGATTTAGGGCAATTTTGCG
>SNRY01000279.1_pt1 | contig 18775 bp, 15 predicted proteins | sample 4693421 | NCBI WGS metagenome assembly SNRY01 (sample SAMN11003215, study PRJNA524138) | termite gut metagenome | isolation source: Bacteroidetes bacterial symbionts from single cell of protist host amplifed... | host: Streblomastix strix ... | reverse complement strand
TATCCCTGTTAAGCACACCAAAATTATGAATAAGCCGTGCCAGCGCATACGGACTTAATTTACCCATCAGATATGCCGAAATCCAGTTATTGGAATTAGCCAACCCCCACTTTAACGTAACCACTTCGCCATAACGGTTCTTTGAATCGTTTCGTGGCGACCACGGAGTGCCATTTTCATCAATAAGGGTTTGTTCCACATTGCGAGCCAAATCACAAGGCGAAAATCCGTTTTCCATTGCCAACGTATATAGGTATGGTTTGATGGTAGAGCCTACCTGCCGGCGACCAACCATTGCCATGTCATACTGAAAATGAGAATAGTTCGGTCCGCCAACGTACGCTTTCACATACCCATTGATAGGATCCATCGACATAAATCCTGTCCGCAAGAAATGTTTGTAATACTTAATGGAATCAAGCGGAGTCATTATGGTATCCTTTTCGCCGTTCCAAGTAAAGACCGACATCCTTTCGGGAGTATTAAACGCTTCCTTTATTTCAGCATGTGTAGCTTCCGCTTTTTTCATTATCCGATACCTGTCTGTCTGCCTTATGTTTCTATTTAATATATCTTCCACCTCCTCGCTGGTCAACATATTGGTATAAGGAGCAGTCTTTGAGTGCTTCTTTTCTTCAAAAAAACGTTTCTGCAAAACTCCTCCCAGATGCTCTTTCACAGCTTCTTCGGCGTATCTCTGCATACGCGAGTCTATCGTTGTATAGATTTTCAGTCCGTCAATATAAATATTATAATTGGAGCCGTCTTTCTTTCTGTTTTTCTCGCACCAGCCAAAAAGCGGATTGGTTACCCAAGAAATGGAATCCTCATAAAATTTTTGCTTTTGCCAAGAGGCGCTGTAAGCGGATGAATTCGGATCGGGCTTATGAGCCGTCATCACCATTCTCAGGTATTCGCGAATATAAGTACCCGAACCCTCTTTGTGATCCACCTTGTGATAGTTCAGTGTAAGAGGCAATTTCTGTAGTGAATCGCACTTTTCATCCGATATGTATCCGGCTTTTCTCATCTGGCTTAACACAATGTTCCTGCGTCCACACGACTTTTCATTAAATCGAACGGGGTTATAAAGCGCCGGATTTTTACACATGCCCACCAATACGGCAGCCTCTTCACACTTCAAATCCCTCGGTTCACAACCAAAATAAGTGTAGGCGGCAGTTTTAATACCTACGGCATTATTCAGGAAATCGAACTTATTGAGATACATCGTCAATATCTCTTCTTTCGTATAATACCGTTCCAGTTTCACAGCTATCACCCATTCAATAGGCTTTTGCAGGATTCGCTCCATCGTATTTCCTGCGCTGGGCGAATAGAGCAATTTGGCAATCTGTTGTGATATGGTGCTTCCACCACCGGACTCGGATTGCCGCAACAAGCCGGTCTTTATCACGGCGCGAAATACTGCTTTGACATCAATCCCCGAATGTTCGGTAAAGCGCACGTCTTCCGTAGCTATCAATGCACGAATTAAATCTTCCGGCAAATCTTTATAACCTATATATACACGATTTTCCTGATTGATAGACCAAGTGCCGAGCAGTTGATAGTCTGAGGTAAATATCTCGGCTGCAAATTTATAATTCGGATTTTCTAACTCTTCCACAGCCGGCATGTATCCAATCCATCCTTTAGAGATGGCAATAAAAATTCCCACCAACACCAAGGTGCCAATGCCTAAAAGAGTCCATAAGGTGATTATTATCTTCCTGATCATTAACTTATCACTTTCTACTGATTAGTTTTTCTTACCCGTTTGTATCTGCTGTTGTTTCTCTTGCAATGCAGCTAAACGTGCTGCGAATCCTCCCGGTTTCTGTTTGGATTTTGCCTTATTGGCTTCCAATTGCAGCAACAACTTTTCTTCATTAGTAGTTCTGCGAAGCACAATCATCGTAATCACACTTATCAATGTAGAAACAAAATAATAATAATTCAATCCCGAAGGATAATCGTTCAATACAAAAAAGAACATTATCGGCATTAAATACATCATCCATTTCATACCCGGTATTTGTTGTTGTCCGGTTTCTTGCTGCTTCATGGTAAAGACGGTGTTCAACACATTGGTTACCGTCATTAACAAACAAAACAGACTGAGATGACTGCCCATGAAAGGTATCTTAAAAGGAAAAGTTATAAGGGCATCATACGTGGAAAGGTCGTCTGCCCACAAGAAACTTTCATGACGCAATTCAATAGCGCTCGGCACAAACATAAACAATGCCATCAATATGGGGAATTGCAACAGCATCGGCAAACATCCACCCATCGGGCTAACCCCGTACTGGCTGTAGAGTGCCATTGTTTCCTGTTGTTTCTTCATGGCATCTTCCTGTTTGGGGTATTTGGCATTGATAGCATTTATATGCGGTTTCAGCACACGCATCTTTGCCGAAGACCGATACGTTTTCCACGTAGCCGGGAAAACGATTATCTTAATAATAATGGTCATAACCAGAAGCACCATCCCCATGCTGAGTCCGATACTCGACAACCAGTCGAACACATTAATGGTAAACCATTGATTTATCCACCGCACAATGGGCCATCCTAAATAAACCAAATCATCAAGCTCCCATTTTTCCGTACGACCTTTATCAAGCGCTCTTAACGTCTTATAGTGGTTCGGACCGATATAGAAGTGCATCACGGTAGGTTCTACTCCTGTCGGGTCAAAAAAGGTATTCATCTCGGCAGAGTAACTTTTTATGTAACCGCTGCCTTGATTCTCCGGTTTTGAAGCCAACTTGCTTTTATCAAAATCATGGTCGGAAATAAAGACAGAAGAAAAGAACTGATTCTTATATGCAACCCAATCCAATCGATCAACGATAGATTTTTCCTCTCCGCTTGCTGCCGAAAGGTTGTCCGTATCGTCTCCCGCACGTTTGTAAGTCAAGTTAGACAAGCGATTTTCATACGTATAACCTTTTTCCAATTGACGGGCGCGTTGTTTCCATTCTATGTCCACGTAATTAGTAGAAGAAGCCAATTTATCGCTCATTCCTGCGGCTTTGATAGTAAAATCCGTCACGTAGCTGCCGTCATGCAACTGATAAATAAAATCAATATAGCTCTCTTCATCAGCAGACAAGCGCATAGTTACTTCTTTATCCGACTTGTTCACCACGCTGAAATAATTATCCTTAGTTTGAATCGTCTCTTTCAGATTATAAAAGTAGAAATTCATAAATGCTTCATCCTTGTCGAATATCACCAAAGGAGTCATGTCTTGCCCGTCATATTTCTTCAGCATGGCAGAGTAGATACGTCCGCCTTTATTGGTAAAGGTAAGCCTCACTACATCGTTTTCGATGACGGTAAATTCTTCATTGCCTTGTGCAGCCCGAAAAAACAATGACGTAGAGTCAAGCCGTGATTGTACCTTTTCATTGATTAAAGCAGCTTCCGCTTTAGTTTTGATCTCTTCTTCCTGTTTTTGTATCAGAGATATGGAGTCATTATACTGTTTTGCCGTCGCTATCTGTCCTTCATTCGGACGACTGAAGTAACTAAAACCAATCAATAGGGCACCTATTAGCACAAGCCCGATGACGGTGTTTTTGTCCATGTTCATATATGAATGCTTAATTAAAAACTACTTACTGTTACTGATCGCTGCCCTCATGAACGACAAGAATAAAGGGTGCGGACGTAGAATCGTACTGCTGTACTCAGGATGAAACTGCGTACCGACATACCATTTCAACGTCGGCACCTCAACTATTTCCACCAAATCCGATTCGGGATTGATACCCACACATTTCATACCCGCCTTTTCGATCTCTCTACGATAATCGTTATTAAATTCGTAGCGATGCCTATGGCGTTCTTGCACATGTTCTTCTCCGTAAGCCTCGTATGTTTTGGAGCTTTTATCCACCACACATTCATAAGCTCCTAGGCGCATGGTTCCTCCCATATTGGTTATAGCCTTTTGCTCTTCCATGATGTCAATTATATTGTACTTGACCTTCTCGTCTATCTCCACCGAATTGGCATTGACATATCCCAATACATTACGGGCAAACTCAATGACCATACACTGCATACCCAAACAAATACCGAAAGTGGGAATATCATGTTCGCGCGCATAGCGGGCGGCTGTAAATTTACCTTCTATCCCCCGCGAGCCAAAGCCCGGACAGATAACAACACCGTCCACATTGCCTAAACGCTCCTCTACGTTCTTTTCCGTCAGATGTTCAGACTGAATGTTTTCTATTACTAATTTATGGTCGTTATAGATAGCTGCCAAAGAAAGGGATTCAAGAATGGATTTATAAGCGTCTTGAAGTTCAACGTATTTGCCTACCAATGCTATCTTGACCTCTTCTTTTGCTTTGTTCCGGCGTTCTAAAAACGCTCTCCAAGGCGTTAGTGCCGGAGGCTCGCCAATGGGAAGTCCCATTTTTTGGAGTATGGTTTCGTCCAACCTTTGCTCCTGCATCTTCAAAGGCACTTCATAAATAGTGGATACATCAACGGATTGAACCACAGCATCCTCTTCTACGTTACAGAACAAGGCTACTTTCTTACGGATACCGGTGTTCAATTCGTGTTCGGAACGAAGCACCAATATATCGGGCTGCACACCCAGCGATTGCAACTCTTTTATCGAATGTTGGGTAGGTTTTGTCTTCAACTCTTTCGCCGCTGCCAAAAAGGGTACGTAAGTAAGGTGTACGCTAAGCGCATCCTTGCCCATCTCCCACTTCAACTGGCGGATACTTTCCAAATAAGGCAGTGATTCTATGTCCCCCACCGTTCCGCCAATTTCCGTAACTACAAAGTCAAATTTGTATTTATTGCCCAGCATTTTCATGTTGCGCTTTATCTCGTCCGTAATGTGAGGTATCACCTGAACGGTCTTGCCCAAGTAATCGCCTCGCCGTTCTTTGTCTATTACATTCTTATAAATGCGCCCCGTGGTAATGTTATTTGATTTCGTGGTTTGAATGCCTAAAAAACGTTCGTAATGCCCCAAGTCAAGGTCGGCTTCATGCCCGTCCGCTGTAACATAACACTCGCCGTGTTCGTAAGGATTCAGCGTTCCCGGGTCAATATTGATATAGGGGTCAAACTTTTGAATAGTTACACTATATCCCCTTGCTTGTAATAATTTACCGATAGAAGACGAAATAATTCCTTTCCCTAAAGAAGAAGCTACTCCGCCGGTAACAAAAATGTATTTTGTCTTTTTCAATATGATACCGTTTTAAAAAACAATCTTCTATGCCAATTACGGACATTAAAATCGCAAAATTAGAAAAAAAAGAAGAATAGCAGTATCTTTCTCCATAACAAACAAGAAAAAAGAGTGAAATATATGCAAAAATAATCAGTTTGCCCCTCTTCTGTCTTTCACAATCTCGTTTCTCCTTCTACGAACTCCTCCATAAAAAGATTCTCGCCATCGAACACGACGTAGGAAAAGTAATTTATCCAATCGCCAAGTATAACCATGCGCACCGTTTTACCCAACATTAAATCAAGCATAATGTGCCGGTGTCCATAAATAAAATAGTTTATATTCGGATGACTCTTCAAGTATTCTTTGGTATAGGTAACAAGGTATTCCTTGTTTTCGCCCATGTAGTCGGAGTCTTTGTTGTTCTCACGTTTCAACCGGCTACGCTTAGCCCAACTAAGACCAAACTCCATGCTCCAGCGAGGATGAAGGGCAGAGAAAAGCGTTTGCAACGTCGTATTATGAAACATAGCCCGCAGAAACCGGAACATCTTATTCGGGTCGCCCAACCCGTCGCCGTGAGCCAAATAGAACTCCTTGCCGTAAAGCTCCACCGTAAGCGGTTCGCGGTGCATAATAACCCCACACTCCTTAGTCAAGTAATCGCCGCACCAGACATCGTGATTACCAATAAAATAATGAACCTCTACCCCTATATCAGTCAGTTCGGAGAGCTTTCCCAGAAAACGGGTATAACCTTTGGGGACAACCATACGAAACTCATACCAAAAATCAAACATATCCCCCAACAAATACACCGCCGCCGCTTTGTGCTTAATACCGTCCAAGAAATTTACCAATCGGCGTTCCTGTGTACGTTTATGCTCTATTGCTCGCGAACCCAGATGAGCATCAGAAAGAAAATATATTTGTTTCATTCTGCCGCCGAATTATAAAAGTCCAAGTTCCAGCTTTGCCTCTTCGCTTATCATATCCTTATCCCACTCCGGTTCAAATACCAGATTGACGATGCAAGAGGTAACCCCTTCCACCGTTTCCACCTTTTGGCGTACATCCTCTACAATGAAGTCGGCAACAGGACAATTAGGAGCCGTAAGCGTCATATCTATACTTACCCCTCCCGTGTCAGCAACATTAATCTCGTAAATCAATCCCAAATCATATACATTAACAGGTATTTCAGGGTCGAATACCGTTTTAAGCATCGAAACAATCTTTTCTTCTATTTCATACGTAGTCATAGGCACAATTTAAATTTTGAATAAACGCCACAAATGTAGGGAGAATGTTCGGGATGCACAAAGAACTCTATGGGTAACCCGTAGTGCCTTTATAAAAAAGCAAGTAATTTCCCTCTGATAAGCCATCGTCATATTTGAATTATGCCCTAAGCATACTAAAATATGCCCTAGGCATACTTGAATTATGCCCTAGGCATACTGAATTATGCCCTAGGCATACTGAAATATCCCATGGGCATACTGTGAGCTTTGCCGTGTTAGTAGCGAATTCCGCATGGGGCGTGAGGGATATGAGCGAAAATGCTTTTTTGTGAGTGTGCGAACAAAAAAGCATTGTAGCGGATAGCCCGACCCCCGCCCTGACCCCGCTCAACTTGTTGAATCCCAAGACGGGGGGCACGCCCAAATTTATATAAATGCACTACGGGTCTATGGGTAATAATACGTTATGCCCTCCCCTTAACAAAGCATACTTATCTTCATAGTTTTTCTTACTTTTACAACCAAAAACAAATAACAATGAATAAACAAGCAGTCATTCTTTGCACCAATTTGGAAGAAAATCTCGCACAAGCCCTTGCACAAAATCCCCACGATAAGCTGTTTGTACTTACCGATGAACACACATCCCGCCTTTGCCTACCCCGATTGAAAAAGGCAGCATGTATGAAAGATGCCATTGAAATCGCTATCCGCGCAGGTGATACAAACAAAACTGCGGAAACTTTAATCGGTGTCTGGCAGGTATTAAGCGATAAAAGAGCCACCCGGCACTCACTCATGATTAATCTGGGAGGCGGAATGGTTACTGATTTGGGAGGCTTCGCCGCCGCTACTTTTAAGAGAGGCATTGCATATATTAACATTCCCACCACTTTGCTGGCTATGGTTGATGCTGCCGTAGGTGGCAAAACGGCTATCAATTTTAACGGATTGAAGAATGAAGTGGGCGTGTTTGCCCCTGCCCTCAGCGTGTTGATTGATGCGGGATTTCTTACCGACCTTGACTATCCTAACATCCTTTCAGGCTATGCCGAAATGCTCAAACACGGCTTAATCAGCGACACTGCGCATTGGGCGGAACTCTTGTCTTTTGACATTGACCGCATAGATTATGCAAAACTTAATTCCTTGGTGGGGAAGTCGGTACAAATTAAAGAACGTATTGTTGCCGAAGACCCTTATGAACACGACATCCGCAAAGCATTAAACCTCGGTCATACCACAGGGCACGCTTTTGAAAGTTTTGCATTGGCAAAAAACCTCCCTGTCCTTCATGGATATGCCGTAGCATGGGGCATTGTCTGCGAATTATACCTTTCACATTGCAAAATGGGATTTCCTAAGGAAAAAATGTACCAAACCATTCAATTCATCAAAGAAAACTACGGAACATTTGAGATGGATTGTCAGATATACAACAGCCTCTACGAGTATATGAAGCACGATAAAAAGAACACCGGCGATTTCATCAATTTCACTCTTTTGGCAGACGTTGGGGAAATAAAGATTAATCAAAAAGCTGATAAGGAAACCATATTCGAGATGTTTGATTTTTATAGAGAGTGCATGGGGTAGCCACTATACATACTGCGGGTAGTGAAAGAAAAAGGCGTATAAGGCTATTAATTAGGGCGTTCCCTGACTCATCAGGGAACGCCCTAATTGCATGGAAAGCGGAAAGTCTTTGATTTATCTTTTTATTGATACTGAATAACTTCTTGCTGTTTTCTTAATGCACTGCGGGTTTAACTATTAAATAAAGCTTTCATTTCGTAAACCGGTATTTCGACTTTAACTTTTAAACAATATAATAACAAGTTTGCAGTTTTTAGGGTTTTTACTACTTTTACGTCGTTAATAAACAGCGATAAACTATGATATACAGATTCGTTATTATATCTGATGAAACAGATAATTTCATCAGAGAAATTCAGATTGACCCGGAGGCTACTTTCTATGATTTTCATAAGGCAATACTCACCTCTGTGGGATACGCCAACGATCAAATGACTTCTTTCTTTATATGCAACGACGATTGGGAGAAAGAGCAGGAAATCACCATAGAGGAAATGGATACCAATCCGGAAATGGATAATTGGGTGATGAAGGATACCAAACTGAATGATCTTTTTGAAGAGGAAAAACAAAAGCTTCTCTATGTGTTCGATTACATGACGGAGCGTTGCTTCTTCATTGAACTATCGGAAATTATCACAGGGAAGACGGTTAAAACACCCAAATGTACCCGTTCGGAAGGTAAAGTTCCCGAACAAACCCTTGACTTTGAAGAAATGGCGAATACCAATGCTTCACTCGACCTTGATGAAGATTTCTTTGGAGACGAAGATTTTGATCCTGAAGACTTTGACCCCGAAGGGTTTGATATAAATGTTTCCGATTCCGAGGATATACGCTATTAATGGCTAAAAACCTGATAGCACTCATAGGACCCACAGGTGTCGGAAAAACAGAACTTGCCATTCGCATTGCGGAACGTTTTAATACATGTATCTTATCCGCCGATTCCCGGCAACTGTATGCAGATTTAAAAATAGGGACTGCCGCACCAACCCATGACCAACTAAAGCGTATCCCACACTATTTCGTGGGAACGCTGCAACTTACCGATTATTATAGTGCTGCCCAGTACGAGGCAGAAGCATTAAGCCTTCTTGAAAATATCTTTCTGCAAAAGGATGTAGCCCTTCTTGTGGGAGGTTCGATGATGTACGTGGATGCTGTGTGCAAAGGCATTGATGAAATTCCAACCATAGATGCCGAAACACGCGAATTGATGCGTCGCAAATATGAAGCAGAAGGACTTGAATGTCTCTGTGCGGAACTGAAACTCTTAGACCCTTCCTATTATAAGGTGGTGGATTTGAAGAATCCCAAACGGATAATCCACGCTCTGGAAATCTGCTACATGACGGGGAAAACGTACTCTTCTTTCCGCAATCGCCAAGAAAGACTGCGTCCGTTCAACATCCTAAAGATAGGGCTTATTCGCAACCGCGAGGAACTCTATGAACGTATCAATCATCGTGTGGACGCTATGATACAAGGAGGATTGCTAGAAGAAGCTAAAGCCGTGTATCCATATCGCCAACTTAATTCCCTTAATACGGTGGGGTATAAAGAGCTTTTTAAATACTTCGACGGTGAATGGAATTTGCCTTTTGCCGTGGAGAAAATTAAGCGAAACTCCCGTATTTATTCACGAAAGCAGGTAACTTGGTTCAAACATGATGAGAAAATCCAATGGTTTCACCCGGAGCAAGAGCAGGAGATTGAGGAGTATCTGGATAGAAATCTATTGGAATATACCCGTCAAAACGGATACCCCACTGCAAAGTGAAAGCCCAGCCCGTCCGTAAATCGGGGAATGTTATAGTATCCTTTCCGTGATGTTTGGTATGGTGTATGGAGTGCTACGCCACAGTCCAGACGAATCACCATTACGGAGAGGTCGTATCGTAAACCGACTCCCGTTCCCAAAGCAATATCATTGGGTAAATCCTTTAAAGTAATTCTTTCGCCGGTGCGGTTGGGGTCATCACGCAGCATCCATATATTGCCGGCATCAAGAAAGACAGCTCCGTGTATGTTTCCCAATAATCGGAAGCGGTATTCAAGGTTTCCTTCCAGCTTAATATCCCCTGTTTGATCCATATAAGAATATTTGGATTGCGATTGCACTTCCGGTCGGTAACTACCGGGTCCGATACTGCGCACGGTGAAAGCGCGAATGCTGTTGGCTCCGCCGATGAAGAACTGTTCGCTGTATGGAGATACGGTTGAGTTGCCGTAAGAATAGAGGATGCCTCCACTCAATCGGGTAGCTATGGATTGGTTTTTGTCAATGTACCAAGTATATCTGATGTCTCCGGTTAGTTTAAGGAATTGAGCGAAGTGCGCCCCTAATAAATCCTTTTGTTCGTCGAAACCCTTTCCTGCCAATTTGTATATAAGAGACGTAACGTTTCCTGCCGATGTAAATGAGGTTTCTACCCGGAACAGATTATGTCTGCGACGGCGGAAGGTAAGGTAATTGGCATTATCGTAGGTATAGGTGTAACTCATGGCAGGAATGAACTGATTCGACAGACTACGGGACAGTATCGGATTGGCATCTATAACATCATCGAACTCTTTTGTTGTCCGTTGCAACGTATTGAACGTCAATTTAAACGGCGTTACTATGTGCCGGTGCATTCGGGTTGGTTGAAAAGTATATGTGGCATCGCCTCCGAATGACAACATCTTGAAGAAACGCGCCCTATTCAATTGAGTGGCATTAAGATGAAATGTAGTAGTAGCCGGAAAGTCATACTCTTGCCCACCCATCTTGGGAAGCAACACGCGGGGAAAAACCAATGAAGCAGCTCCTCCCAACTCATAAGAATTGATAACGGAAGCAGCTTCTCCTGCGGGAGTCCGGTTTTGCCATTCGTAAGACCCTCGTATGCGTATGGAGAACGTCTCTCCACCTCCGAATACGTTACGTTTGGTTACGTTATAGGCTACTCCGGGTCCGGTTTGGTCATTGCTTTTGGTAGCGAGGTTTAGTTCCAACTCACTATCGTAGGGCAAGTCATAAGTCGTTTTCACCGTTACGTTAAGAATGCTGTCCGCTTTTATTTCTTTTGGAACATGCCGACGCGGTGAGGCATATTGTATTTCAGCGTAACGGAAGATGCCAAGTTCTGTTAACTTACTTTGTGTCTGCGTATGATACCATTCTGTGAACAATTGCCCCTTTTCAAAACGAATGCTCTTTCGGAGTACTTCCGGACGCACTTTCAGTTTATTGTAATACCGAATGTTTATGTTCTCATATTGCAACGAGTCATTGGGCGCTTCGTCATTCACTCCATATAGATGAATGGCAATGTCGCCTATGTGCCATTGTTGTAAAGCTGCTGTAGGCAGTCCGGCTTTCGGGGTAATCTGCAAATCTACCTTGCCGGAAGTCCGTGTAGTATCTGCACGATAGCTTATAAAATCAGGGCGTAGGTAATAACACCCTCTGTTGCGTAGCAGGGTGCTTAATCTGTTGCGTTCTTCGTCGAGCTTGACTACACTGAATTGGTCGCCTTTATGGAGAAAGAGACTTCTATTTCTTGTCAATAATGCCTGTTTCATTTCAGGTGGAAAACGCTCGTATGCAATAGAGTCGAGTACATACGGGTTCTTCATATCAATTAAATATTGCAACTTGGCTTTTCGCGGATTCTTCTCATTGGGGAACATTTCATAGTTTACCGTTCCGTTGAAATATCCATAGTCGTGCAGCAAATTACTTGCTACTTTTACCCGAACATTTGGGTTTACGGTAGATATAAATACCGGTTGAGCGGCAAACCGATTGAATATCCATTTGCCCAATCCTCCTTTGGAATTAACGAAACTATTATATATCCACAATCCTGTTGGCAGAGGAATACGTATGCGCGAACTGCCCAGAAAAGAATTATTAGGCGGTGTGGCTAATGCTGTTTCGACTTCTTCCATAGCGATAAGACCAGTCGGGGTTTTTGAAAGATTTTCTATTTGCAGAGGTTTTTGTCCAGTATATACTATTTCTCCTTCCGGTAAGTTCTTAGTTGTGGAGCAGGAAGATAAAAATAATAAAAACAATGTTCCAATAAGAATAATAGAAAAGGAAAAATCTTTCATTTAACTTTGACGAACTATATAACAACCTTTAAGATACATACAGATAGAAATCAATCTAACTGAAAAAGCGCACTTATCACTGTATAATGCAAATGTAAATAAAAATACGAAAGTGATGCATATAATATGCTGCCTTTATAATTCCCGTATGGTATGGTAGCATACTAAATCTTCTATTAAGAGTGTCTTTTGTATGGTATCCAACCGCTTTTTTACTATATTTGTTTAATCAAACGAATAAATCCGCCAACCAATCACTTTTGTAAACGGATTTTCATCTCTCTTCTTTCTTATTCTTTCGAGATACTGTGCATTGACAGTAAATAGTATGTGCACACATTGTCGCAAGTATGTGCACAGACAGAATCAAGCAGGTGCACACTCTCTCTAGAAACAATAGACATTATACCGATTAGTTTTTATCGTTCAAAAAATCGTATCTTGCCCCAAAAAGTCATTGGAATACAAGAAAATACGACAAAATGAGTTACAGTTCCGTAGTTTGACGGGGTTATCTCCGGCAGAATTTGAAGAACTAAGTGCTGATTTTTCCTTTGAATTGGAGGCATATATGAGCAAATATACCTTTGAGGGCAAAGAGCGTGTCAGAGTATATAAACCTCGAAAGAGAAGTAGCTTACCCACTGTAGAGGATAAATTGTTTTTCATCTTGGTCTTTATGAAAACCAATCCCTTACAGGAACATCATGCCGCTAGTTTTGGTATGACTCAACCCAAAGCCAATATGTTCATCCATTTATTCATACCCTTACTTCAGAAAACGCTAAAACGTTTGGGAGAATTACCTGCAAGGAAAGCATCTCAAGTGAAAGAATTATTAAAGAATTACGGTGATGTATTACTTGATGGAACAGAGCGTCCTATACAAAGACCCTTGGAGGCAGACAGACAAAAATCTTGTTATAGTGGTAAAAAAAACTCATAGTCTAAAAAATAATGTGCTGACATTACCTGATCTGCGTATTGTGTGGATAAGCCAAACATACGAAGGTAAGATACACGACAAAACTATTTGTGATAGGGAGAATCTTGTTTTTCCTAAAGGGATTCGTCTGTGGCAAGATAGAGGATTCTTAGGGTATACACCGGAAAATGTAACCATTAAAATGCCTATTAGAAAACCTAGAGGGAGGAGCTTGAGTGAGGATCAAAAGCAATGCAATAAAGAAATTAGCTCTTTTAGAGTGAAAGTAGAACATGCTATTGGACGAGTGAAGATATTCCGTATTGTTAAAGAACGATATCGTTGCCACAAACTTTTTTTTGATGATTTGGTATTTGAAATTGCTTGTGGATTGCATAATTTTAGATTATCTGATCGCTTAACAAACTAATCGGTATAATGTCTAATTATTATTTCGTAACATCAAACAAATAAGTTATCTTTCCCACAATAGTCGCATGTGCCGCACGATTAAAGTAATCCTTTTTAGTAATATTATAAAAATCGGAAAGGGCATAATAATACCTCCCCTCAATTAAGAAATTACCTACTTTTGTTTTTACCTCCAATCCGCCACTCACTGTTATTCCATAATCAAACTTATTATCCACAGTTTTACCATATTGCTCATTCACTGGTTTGTATCCGGGGTGCCACGGATCGCTCATATTTTCTTTCTCATTTAACAAATACGCCACTTGCGGACCAAGGTTAAGAAACACTTGTACTCCTTTCTCCTTGCCAAATCCCCAATGCGTCAGAATAGGTACCTCAATATAATTCATATTGCGACTGTATGTCTCTCCGCTCTCATCCTCTATCAATTCACTCCACCCTCGTTTAGTATAATTCATCTCTGCCTGTATGCCGCAAATAAGCGCCATATATTTCTCGGAAATATAACGAATAGTAAGTCCTCCGTTAAAATCCGTCATTGTATTTTGTTTGATTCTTGGTATGAAACTGATGCTATTAAAATTCACTCCTCCATTGAAACCTACAGCCAGATTATTCCTCAAATCTCCCACTTGCGCACCGGAAGGCAAACACACACCACTTATCACTATCCACAACAGGAGTATTTTACGTTTTATTCCTATCATTTCAATCAAAATTCATTTTTATTATTTCATGCTCTTTAGTGAAATGCACAAAGAATAATTGCTTATTGATGAATCCCCCCTCATTATTTGCACGTGAAAACTTAAATCCTATTTGAATGGGAGTAAATTCCACATTTGAAAGATTGTTTTCTAATTCGGAGCCATACGTGAAAAGCCCTTTCAAGAAATAAAATCCCGTATCGTAACCCAACATTCCGTATTTGGGATAAGTATTAGCCGTATCTTTTGAATACCATTTGCGGTAATTTTTCGTAAAGTTCATAACTTCCGGCATCAAATTGTCCGTATAAAATGAAGAATAAAAATACGTATCCCATTCAAAATACTCGTCTATATGGTCTTTCGCATAAGCTTGCCAGTCCGGATAGCCAAATAATCGAATATCATCTTCCCTCATTTTCCCAAATGTCGCCAACAATTGAGAAATAAGTTTTGCCAACGTCGCATTGCTGTTCGATGTCGGAATGACAATATTTGTTTGTGTAGATGAAAAAGCATCCCTTATCATGCCCGCTGCTATATCCCCCTCCTCTAATATCCGCACGGTAAAAGGTCTGTTAGGCAGTCGCCTTATCCCTTTCGTAAATTCATAATCACTCTGTTGTTCCCCTGTATTCCAGATAACGACATTAGCGCTCTTAAATTCGCGGGCAAAATGCGTATATACCTCGGCATATAAATAAGACTGCGGCGTATTTATCTGATAAATATACGGATTGCTAAACACCTCATTATCTTTGGAGGTAAAAGGTATTATCAACCGTATTTTATTTGCTTTGGCAAAATTCGCCAACGGTTTTATGTGTTTCGAATAAAGCGGCCCGAAAATAACATCCATGTCAACCATTTCCTTATGCTGAAGAATGGATGAAATAGAAGCATTTTGCCCTCCCGAATCATATACATACAAGTCAACGGAAACTCCCTTCCGCTTCAAACTGTCCACCGCCATAAGAAATCCTTCATAATACTCCACCATGCGAGTACGACTCTCAACTTCCGAAAATGGTAAAATAATAGCAGCTTTTACAGTGGGACCCTTCCCTTGATTTCGATGAATAGGCAGCGTTGTACCTCGCTCTTTATTGCCGGTAGCGGTAGTTTTTATCGTTTGATTAGGAATTGATGGCAATATCACTTCCTTCTCTTTCTTATCAGTAGCCTCAACTATTGCCGGTATGCAAATATAATTCCCTTTTTTCAGCTCGTCGCTTTCCAGTTCAGGATTGGCAACAATTAAATCTTCAATACTAACGTTGTAATCCTTACTAATACTATTGAGAGTTTCGTTCCGCTTTACCCTGTGCATCTGTTTACATCTGGACACAACGGCAGGAGGAATATCATTGTTGGAGGGCTGTATTGTGCGGGAAGCGCGTGAAGAAGTGGCTGATTCCCTTTGTGCAAATACATCCAATCCGGAGAAACAGCTAACTAACAAAAAAAACAGCAATAAAAGCGGTGCTTGTCCACCCTGTTTCATTAATTTCATCAATAATTATTCGATTTTAAATATCTCAAAGGCAAAGATACAAATAATCCTCTTCCTTCGTATCAAAGCCTTCTATTGATATTAAGTTGAACGCCCTAATTGTCTTCATGTAACTTTCGCAAAGGTAGGATAATTATCTAATATATCAAAAGTAGGTGTAAATACGGTCAGGTCAGGGCAAACGCATTAAAAAACAACAAATTAGAGGACATCAACTATAAGAAGTGATGTTGGTATTTCCTTTGCATCAAAAACGATGCAAACCCCTATTGTCTTATTCCAAAATAGGTTTACAGATATTGATTAATAAAAAGTTATCTGTTTAAATAAAAAAATAAATCCGACATAGGTTTACAATTATGTTTGTGAAGGTATTGTTTTTATTTCTTTTTGTTCGTGTTTTCTTTTTCGCCACCTTTTTTTTAGTTTTCCCCTGTGTAGTTCTGCTTCCATTGGAGTGAGCATGTTGCAACCTGCATGCGGTAAGGGATTGGTTTTCATAAAAGCCAAAATGAAAAACAGCTTATCTTCTTTCTGTTGGTAAGCTACTTCCCTTTCGAGGTTTGTATAATCTGATACGCTCTTTGCATTCAAAGGGGTATTTGCTCATATATGACTCTAATTCAACGGAAGAATCAGCAATCAGTGCCTCAAATTCAGCTGGCGATAATCCCCTCAAACTGAGGAACTGTAATTCGTTTTCTTGTATTCCAATGTGATTTTTTTGAAAGATACGACTTTTTGAACAACAAAACGCTAATCGATATAATATCTAATTTATCAATAGTTATTTGATACTATTGTTTATCTTCATAGAAAATTTATTGATTTACTAAACAAGCAATGAATGATCACTAAAGAATCACTAAATAAATAATGAAGAAATAATAAAGAAAAGAGGATAGAAATAGGGTAGGGATAAGAAAAATGATAGAATGAGAAATTAAGAGGCTATTTGAATTTGATTAAAACGTGTTTTATGAGAAATCCAAAGGAGTTATATGTGTATAGAAAATCTCCTTAAATCTTATGACTGCTGGTTTTGTCGGGCTGAAAGCGTGCTATAATTCAGCCTGTTGTTAGTAACGAAGTCCGCATGGGCGTGAGGGATAGGAGCGGAAATGCTTTTTGCGAGGTACGAGCAAAAAAGCATTGTAGCGGATAGCCCGACCCATAGGGGCACGCCCAAATTGAATTGAAAACGGAGAGTTAAAAGTGGGGGGGGGTTATTGTGAGGGAGAATAAACTTATTATGTATATTTGGCGGAAGGCGTGAGTACAGAATTATTTTAATACAAAACAGGGAGGGATTATGAAAAAAAGGCTTTTGGGTATAACGGCAATCATGTTTTTTTTAATAGCGGGTTGTTCCTACGCGGATGATGTTATATGGGATTTTCTTAATTATGATGTAATCTTTGCTGTTGCAGATAATTCCGGCAATGATTTATTAAACCCTGAAACAGGGGGGAATATTCTTGAAAAGGAGATTACGGTGGAATACCAAGGGAAGATATTTAAGAGAGCGGAAGCTGATACGAGACTCAACGTGCCTATGCCATTAGGCTTAAGGATGTATTATTACGAACCGGCTCAAGCAACAGTATTGTCTTTTGGGGAGTTTAGCCCTACGAAAAACTATAAGGGGGAGAGCTTTACGATAAATTGGGGGGATGGAACAAAGGATATAATTAAATTTGATCTGTATATTACTTGGAGAAGGCATGATCCTACCGTGCATAAAATCATTTATCTGAATAATAAACAGTATTCAAATGAATCATTTCTGATTAAAATTGTTAAGAAGTAAGTGGGTGTATTTTTATTTATTCTATCTTTGCACCCCATTAGAATATGGGACGTATATTGGCAATAGATTACGGGAGGAAACGCACAGGGATAGCCGTCAGCGATGTGATGCAAATTATTGCAAACGGACTGACTACGGTAGCCGGTGGCGAATTGCAGGAGTTCATTCTGAATTATGTGAAAACCGAATCGGTAGAACGTATCGTTGTGGGGATGCCCAGACAGATGAACAATGAGGTATCGGAAAACATGAAATATATCACTGCGTTCGTTCGCACGTTGAAGAAACAATTGCCGGATATGCCTATTGAGTTTGTTGACGAACGGTTTACTTCTGTATTAGCGCAGCGGACAATGCGGGATGCCGGTTTGAAAAAGAAAGCTCGACAAAATAAATCTTTGATTGACGAAATAAGTGCAACGATTATTCTCCAGAGTTATCTCGAAAGTAAGCGTTTGCAGATGAGATAACTGTGAATGATAGATTATGATTATACCTATTTATTTATATGGACAACCCGTTTTAAGAAAAGTTGCCGAAGACATTACTCCGGATTATCCGAATTTGAAAGAACTGATAAGCAATATGTTTGAGACAATGGATAATGCGGACGGGGTAGGTTTGGCAGGGAATCAAATAGGGTTGCCTATTCGCCTGGTGGTTGTTAATTTGAATTATATATCCGATAAACATCCTGAGTACAAAGGCTTTCGGAAGGCTTATATTAATGCCCGTGTGGTTAGTACGGAGGGCGAAGAAAAAGAGGTGGAAGAGGGTTGTTTGAGCATTCCCGGTATTCACGAAATGGTGAAAAGACGCAATAAAGCTCGTGTGAAGTACATGGACGAAAATTTCATTGAGCATGATGAAATTGTTGAGGGATATTTAGCGCGGGTCATGCAACACGAATTCGACCATTTGGAGGGGAAACTCTTTATTGATTATATCTCACCCCTTCGCAAGCAAATGGTAAGAGGCAAGTTAAACGGATTTCTCAGAGGTAAATTCCGGTGTGCTTATAAAGTGAAAGCGATAAAATAAATCTCAGTAAGTTATGCTAAGGCATAATGTATGAATGTTATGTTGTAAGAAGGGTGGGAAGCTGCGGAATTTTATATATAAAAACCGTGTATTTCCGCTCTTTTTTTGTGCTTAAAAATATCCGAATTTAATTGCAGAAAAATTTCTATATTCTATTAGAATTAGCTTACTTTGTATCGCTT
>SNRY01000278.1_pt1 | contig 18827 bp, 16 predicted proteins | sample 4693421 | NCBI WGS metagenome assembly SNRY01 (sample SAMN11003215, study PRJNA524138) | termite gut metagenome | isolation source: Bacteroidetes bacterial symbionts from single cell of protist host amplifed... | host: Streblomastix strix ... | reverse complement strand
CGCCTGCAAATCTTTTTCTTGGGTTAGAGGTTCTGTTGGAGATTCATGATAGCAGCGAGTTAGCTTATATTACTCCCGATATAGATATGGCGGGCATCAATAACCGGAATTTAAAAACGTTTCATACGGATGTTGAGATTTCCTTCCGGTTGGCGGAAGAATTGCCGGAAGATGTATTGCTTGTATCCGAAAGCGGAATATCCGACCCTGAAACGGTGAAGAAACTTCGCATTGCCGGTTATCGTGGTTTTCTTATTGGAGAAACGTTTATGAAGACAGAAAGCCCGGGAGATACATTGAAGGATTTCATCACCCGATTGAATACATTGCAATGATAAAGGGCTTGTTAATAAAGGTGTGCGGTATGCGTGAAGCTGACAATATCCGTGAGGTAGAACAGGCTGGCGCGGATATGATTGGATTTATCTTTTATTCTAAGTCGCCGCGTCATGTTGAGGAAGCGCCGGAATATCTTCCCCAGCGAGCTAAACGGGCGGGAGTGTTTGTTAATGAAGGCATTGAATCAATACTGAATATCGTTACTCGCTTTGGTTTGAATTATGTTCAACTTCATGGAGAGGAGCCGCCGGAATATTGTCGTCTGTTACGGCAAGCAGGAGGAGTGTCGGTAATAAAAGCATTCTCTATTTCCCAAGAAAAAGATTTGCAGGCGATTCATACCTATGAAGGGTTGTGCGATTATTATCTGTTTGATACCAAGTGTGATGAACACGGAGGTTCGGGTAAATCATTCGATTGGAGTATTTTGAACGAATACAAAGGTCAAACACCCTTCTTATTGAGCGGGGGAATCTCTGTTGAGAATGTTGAGGCGTTGAAAGAGTTCAAACATCCCCGATTGTCGGGTATTGACATTAACAGTCGCTTTGAGGTAAGTCCGGGAGTGAAAGATGTACAGAAGATAAAGAGTTTTCTGAATAAATTAGTACATTGACCTATTGACATATTATTAAATTATTGACCTAATGAATAGAATCAATCAACTGTTTGGAACCAATCCAAAGAACTTGCTATCTGTTTACTTTTGTGCCGGACATCCCAAGTTGGAAGGAACAGCGGAAGTAATCCGCACGTTAGAAAATAACGGTATCAACATGATAGAAATAGGTATCCCCTTTAGTGACCCGATGGCGGACGGGATAGTAATACAGGATGCTTCTACTAAAGCCCTTCGTAACGGGATGTCTCTCAAATTGCTTTTTGAGCAATTGCAAGATATTCGTCGGGATACGAATATTCCCTTGTTGTTGATGGGGTATTTGAATCCTATTATGCAGTTCGGCTTTGAACGTTTTTGCCGGAAATGTTCGGAATGTGGCATTGACGGGATGATCATTCCCGACTTGCCTTTCAGGGACTATCGGGAACATTATCAAAGCATCGCTGAACAATATAACTTGTATATGATTATGCTTATTACTCCCGAAACCAGTGAAGAACGCATCAGGGAGATTGACAGGCATACAAACGGGTTTATTTATATGGTCTCTTCGGCTGCCACTACGGGAGCACAACAGAATTTCAACGAACAGAAGCAGGCTTATTTCAAAAGAATAAAAGAAATGCAATTGCAGAATCCGAGGATGGTCGGTTTTGGGATTAGCAACCGGGATACTTTTGAGGCTGCTTGCCGGTATGCTTCGGGAGCTATTGTTGGTAGCCGATTCGTCAGCCTGCTTGAAGAAGAAAGTGATGCGGAAAGGGCGGTCAAAAAATTGATTGAAGGGTTAAAGGGATAGAGTTTTATCTTCTACATATTGCTTTAAAGTTGCAATATTGGCACTTTGTTGTATGTTCCGTTTGCGTAAAAGGCTCTTGCGAATTATAAATCTCTTCCAACAATAGTTGCAAACGTTCGCGAAATTCGTTTTCGTATAGGGAGAAGTTATCAACCGGTATTTTCGGTTTGCGGGTTTCTCCCATTTCTATAACAGGAGAATAGGTTTCCGAAGCTGCCCGATGGATGTATAATAAAGCAGGGGCAACTTTCAGTTTCTGTTTACGGCTCATTATGGCAGCGTAAAGGAACGTTTGGAATATATAGTTAGGGCGGTCTTCCGCAGGAGTAAAGAGTTGCTCAATGTTTACAGGAGTTTTGGGGCTTCCGCCGGTTTTATAATCTACAATGCGGAGGAACCCGTTTTTACTGTCTATCCGGTCTATAATGCCACCGGTTTTTATTTCTATTCCGTCTGCTGCTTCTAAAGTTATGGTTTCTTCTACTGTTTGTTCCATGGCAATGAGTTCAAAGGGAGCGTATTGCAGGTCATTGCGGAGTAGTTGGGACAGGTAGGATGCTATCACTTTGGAGTTGATGAGTTGGATACCATTGTATTCCGGTTTCTCTTCGGGAGAGATTTGAAAAAAGAGTTGCTTGAAAGCCGTATCTACATAAGTTTGTATCTTGACTTTATTGTGCAGTAGTTTCTCTAAATCTTCTTTTTTGATGAGGGAGTTTCGTGCAGTTAAATCTTTGTATATTAGTTCGGCAGACTGGTGAAAGATACTGCCGAAAGTAGCGGAATCTATCTCAAGGCTGACCTCATTCGGGGTTCTTAGACGGGCTACATAGTTGTAGTAGAACTTCATTCGACAGTCCAGATAGGTATTGAGGGTTGAAGGAGAGAAGATGGCTTTGGGATGTTTTCGACTATCGTACTTGTCTTTTAGAATAGAAAGTATTTGAGGAATCTTTTCAATGTATATCTCTTTTCGAACTTGGGGAGACTGGAAAGCTTCGAGGTATTGGCGACTAATGGGATGGGTTTGGTCGATAAGGAGTTGAAGGAGATAGCGCGACCATTCTCCGCGATTTAGCCCGTCTGATGAGGTGTTATACAGTAAAGTGATGTTTTCTGCCCGTTGTATCAGGCGATAGAAGTGGTAAGCGTATATGGCATTTCGTTGGTCAACGGTAGTCATGCCAAAGGCTTTCCGCAAGTTATAGGGAATGAATGAAACATCTTTGCCTGATTTGGGGAGTTGCCCTTCGTTGAGGGACATGATGATGAGGTTCTTAAAGTCCAAGTTTCTTGTCTCCAATACTCCCATGATTTGCAGACCTATCGCCGGTTCACCGTGGAAGGGGATACCGGAAGCGGATAGTATCTTGTTCAGTAAGGATTTGAATGTGCTTGTCTGTATCTGTAAATTGTCGTTTTCTATCAAACTCAACAACCGATTGACGGTAGTGTAGCTTTTGAATAAGGCTTCTTGATATAATTGAGTAGATGCATTGTTGATTTCTTCTTTCTTTTGATAGAGCGTTGCAATGTCTTTTAGTATCTCTGTGAGATAAAAACAGAGTTCCCGTGCATTGTCATGAGGTGTGAAGATTAAGCTTAAAAACTCATCTTGTTTTAGTTCGGTGAGGGTAGGGTAGAAGCGGTTCTTTTCTGTCAGTGTTTGGTTTACCGATTCTGCCTGCGGAGACAGGGAGCGGGTGTATGGATGCTTTAGTACCGGCTGCACCAACGAATAAAGATAACGTTTGCTGTTTGCTTGATAGCCGGTGGTTTGAAGTTCGATGAGCAGTTTGATGTAATTGTAAATGGGAGTTTGCGTTAGAGGAAACCCCATTGTGATGTTTACGTCCCCTATTATAGGGGGGATAGAATGTAGAACGGACGGAAGCAAGGTTTCGTTACAAAGTACCACGGCATTGTCTCTCTCGTTTTCCGAAACGGTGGATTGTAGCCATTCGGGCAGGTAGTATGCTTGTGCGTTTTCGGTGGGAGAGGAAAAGAAGCATATCTTTTTAGGAGCCTGGTACGAGCTGAATAGCTCGGAGGGTAAGGGAGAGGGGAATTGTTTCAGGTTTTGATTGATGAATGTTGCAGCTTCGTGCTTTTCTCGTTTTTGGGTGTAGTATAAGTCGTAATCCCAATAGAATAGAGCTTTTTGGGCATCTTGAAGTATAGAAAACAGACGATTCGTGGCTTTGTTCAACATATTGAAACCGACAAATACATAAGTGTCATATTCCAAAGTAGAAACGTCGAGGCGTTCTATGGCATTGCGGCAAAGCATACCTTCGTAGCCAATCCCTGACAGGATCAGTCTTTCACGATAATGATGGTATATCGTTCCCAGCTTGTTCCATAGTGAAATGAATTTTTCTTTTAACTCTGTGTGCCGTTCAATGGAGAAGTTGTTGAAGAAAAGGCGGATGGCTTCTTCCTGTTCTTTGCTTAGAAAGTTGTAATCGTTTCCTATATTTTTCAGGTTCTGCAGGTTGGCGAACAGTTTACCGGCATCTACGAGGTTCTTATCCACATCGTCAAAATCTTCTATTAATAGTTCGCCCCAGAAATAGAATTCGTCTAATGATTCTTTACTTTGGGTTTCTTCACAGAATATTTTGTAAAGTTTGCATATTAGATGTATAGGGTCACCCGGTTTTAGAGAGGAGAGTTGTTGGAAGAGTTCGCTAATACTTGCGTATGCCGGAGCCCATATTGGTTTGTCGGACTCATTTGTCAGGTATTCGTTAAAAAACAAACCGGCACGCTTATTGGGGAAAACGATAAGCATACGCGATAAATTGTTTCCTGTTTTGGTATATAAATCATGAGCTACTATCTCTAAGAATGTTTTCATATATAGATAGCAACTAACTGATGTTACTTTTAGCTTGTTGAAGTAACATCAGTTAGTAATTCGGATTTTATTTCCTTGCAATTTATTTTACTACAATCGGTTTATATTTCGGAACCAATGATTTCATAACTACCCAACCTATCAGATATGCAACTGCACAGATAGAGAAGATAATAAAATACCCGGCTTTTTCTCCTTTAAAACCCATGAATACCATTTGAGTTTCTCCGGCATAGTCGAACAATACCCCTGAACTCTTATTGATTATAAACGAACCGACGCCTCCCGCCATTCCACCAATACCTGTAACGGTAGCAATGGCACTTTGGGGGAACATGTCGCCCACCGTAGAGAATATGTTAGCCGACCAAGACTGGTGTGCAGCGCCTGCAATACCAATAATGAGAATAGGCATCCAATAAGAAATTTGCCCCAAAGGTTGTGCCAAAAGAGCCAATAAGGGGAAGAATGCAAAGATGAGCATTGCTTTCATGCGTCCGGCGTAGGGATTCATGCCTTTCTTATTTACGAAGTAAGAAGGAAGCCAACCGCCAATGATAGACAAAAGAGTGATCATATAAAGCACAAACAAAGGAAGCGCAGCTTTGGTTGCTTCCATGCCATATACCGAACTCAAATATGCCGGTGTCCAAAACAAGAAAAACCACCATACGCCGTCTGTCATAAACTTACCAAAAGCAAATGCCCAAGTCTGCTTGAATTTGAAACATTCTGCAAAAGAAAGTTTTCTTTCCGGTGTCTTATCCTTTTCTTTTCCGGCTGGAGTGGTATCTCTATCTTGTTGAATATAAGCTAATTCGGCAGCATTTACTTTCGGATTCTTATCCGGTTTTTTATATAGAAATACCCAAAAGCCCATCCATACGAAACCGAGTGCACCAATTACGATGAAAGCAGCTTCCCAACCCCATGCTTTGGCAAGAAAAGGAATACTAATCGGAGCGCCAAGAGCACCTACCGTAGCGCCGGCATTGAAAATGCTTGTTGAAAAAGCCCTGTCTTTTTTAGGAAAATATTCGGCAGTGGCTTTGATAGCGGCAGGGAAGTTTCCCGATTCCCCGATGGCTAACACAAAACGGGCAAATACGAATAGAGTAACACTTACATTTACAACCATCGCCGTATTGTTGACGGTGCCAATAATATCTCTGGCGGCTTCAAAACCTACAAACCAGTTTCCGGTTGTAACGCCCGAAGTAGCTATACCGCAAAACGCGTGTAAACATGCTCCTACCGACCAAATACCAATAGCCCAGAGGAATCCCTTTTTGGTGTCCAACCAATCGACCAGACGACCGGCAAATAACATGCTGGCAGCATAGATAATGGAAAATAATGCGGTGATATTGCCATAATCGTTGTTCGTCCAATGGAATTCGGGGGCAATAAAGTCTTTCCATGTCAACGATAATACTTGTCGGTCTAAATAGTTTACTGTTGTTGCGAAAAAGAGCATTGTACAGATTATCCATCTGTAGTTTGTTCTTTTTTCATTTACCTTCTGGAATGTACTCATGATAGTTTGATTTAATTTTTGCAGTTAATGGAAATTTTGACCAAAAGTACACATTTTAAAGCATAATCTCTTATAAATATTGCTCTATTTTTGATAGAAATTGGTTATTTTATCGGTGTATGCTTGTTCGTATTAAGGAATATCACCAAAGGTGCGAAAGGAAAGTTCACACGATCTCTTCCCATATTTACTTACCTCTTCGAGAAAGTCGGAAACATCTGAATCGCTGTCTTCTCTGAACGAATCTTTTGCATACGATCCAAACAAATACACCTTCTCCACCGGAAAATATTCTTTGACTAAAACTTTATAGGCTTTAACCTTATCTATAGCTTCTCTTTTATCCCATTGCTGCAATGCTTTTGTATTTCGTATGATTTCCACACGTTTCGTATCATTTTTGATTTATATAGATTTTTGCATTATTTATTATTGATTCGTTTTCTTTATAAAAACATTTGAATTGTTCAACAGAATCTTTTGCCTGCTTAAAAATATCTTTTGCATTTGCAGTCGTTAAGAATTTTGTAATGTGATGATTATTATCTTTTTTTAAAGATAATGTATATAGCGAATCTAAACTATTTGAGATTACATCATGACTTTTTATTACATGTGGACTTTTGGGGTATGCATGATGCAGCTTATCAAAAACCTGTCCGTATTCAGGGTCGGCTTGCCCATAAACTACATTTTTGACATCTGTCATTACAATCATTCCTGCACACATAGCACAAGGTTCAAGAGTAGTATAAAGGGAGAAATTTTTTAACGATGCGGTTGGGGCAGAATCAAGATAATTATATATAAGACTTGCTTCTGCATGTTGAGTTTTATTTTTCATTTTTTTTATTCTGTTTACAGACCATGCAGCTACATTGTTACATGAATCGACTAAAATACTTCCAATGTTATAACCTCGACTTGTATCATCTTCCTTATTTTGCCAATCTGTGTAAACTATAGCATAGCTTAAGTAGGTAAAAAAGACATCTAATTCTGTTTTAGCATTCTGTTTCGAATTGAACTCATTTTTTTGTCGCTCTTTTAGTTCGTTCGTATATTCTTCGTATAATGATTTTAGATATCCGTTATATTCTTCTTTAAAGTCATTGAATACATTACCTTCTTGTTCTGCATTTCTCAAGTAAATTTCCAAGAATCTCCTTAAAACAGGTTTATCTTTGATCGCGTTTTTTAGAAGAGGTTCATAAAATTTCTTATATTGTTCTTTGATAACACCATCACCTCCATTGTTAAATGCTACATATTCGTCATAAGAAATAGCATCCCAATAGTTATAAAGAAGTTTATAAGCAGCAGTACCTTCTTGCAAGATTGTATCTCTTCCTGTAGATATTCCATTTGAAGAAACCTGATTTCTCCATTCGCGAAATCTTCCCCTAAATTCACTTTCTATTATCATAACAACAATATCCTCAGTTCTTTTAGATATTGTATTGTTGATATTAATAGTGTATATAGTGCAAACTGTAGCCACAACTACAGCCAAATAACTAGCTATAACAAGCCATATTGGAGATCTCCATCCATATTTTTTCCCACTTCCACATTGAGGACAGATAGTAGCGTTGGAATCAATTTTAGTACAGCAATAGTCACATTTTTTCATAAATTCATACCCACATTGAGGGCAGATAATGGTATCGGAATCAATTTCAGCATTACAGCTATTACATTTTTTCATACATTTAAATTTTAGTAATTATTTTATATTGATTATCAATCATTAGTTTAGTTTCACACATAGTTTTCATACGTTTTCCAAAAGCAAAATAACTACACTATTTTCCTTTCAATTTTGTATAATTTTTTTAATTACACCAAATTAAAACGAAGCTCTACACCATCGAGATATTAACAATTACTTTTAGATATACAAATATACCCTTTCCCCCCCAATCCTCCAAATAATCTCTTTTAAAACTATCTTTTCTCTCCAGACCCTGCAAGACTTTCTAAAGCCTACCCAAATCCGACCGTTACCTAACCACTATCTAATCATTGCCTAATCATACCTAATCACTACCTAATCGAAACGCCCTAAAATCGACCTCCAGCCTACCAAAAACCTACTAAAATCGACCGAATTCGACCAAAAACCGACCAAATTCGACCTCAGCCCTTTCGTAGAAAGCCTTCCGAAGATTGACAGGTTAAAGCGCCGGTTGATAGGCGAACCTACCGAAGAAAGAGATTGAACGATGTCCGTCCCTTTTGTAAAGGTTCTTTATTCGTCCCGAGGACGACAGCTTACCGTCCTTTTCTCTCATTTTGCCGTCCTGAGGACGACAGCTGTCGTCTTAAGGACGAGAGGTAACCGTCCGAGGACGGCAATTTACTGGGGTGACAGTTTTTAAACCCCTTTTAGTTAAAAAATAACCTTCAAATAAGGAAATTTTTTATGTTTTTTATGCTATTTTTCTGGTGAAAATATTTGATAGATACGTCCTTTTTGTGTATATTTGAACATTGAACCTAACCCCAAAGGAAAATCTAAGTAATGTATGAAATAGCCTTTTTAAATCTAGTATTAATTTTTTTTAAGTTAAACTCCAACTTAACAAAAACACAAGGTGCTGTGTTTTTCGTTAAAAGTAGTTCTAATCTTTTTTCTATCTATCAGATCAATTGGGTGAACGTTCTCTTATAAATATGCGAATCTTCTATGAAGTAATCTGTAACATTAAATTAGGATTGTAAAAAGTAAATATATGTTTAGAGAACCCGCTTATGATATATGGATTGCGATTACTATTACGCATTCATATTTTGACGCAAATTTTGACACAAAGAAATGTGATTTGAGCCTGGAACCCTCACCGGAAACTCTGGCTATGTTAGAAGAATCAGGGATTTTATTCAGGCAATACGATGCTTGTACATGGGTACTGCGAAACCCTACGGAAGAAGATTCGGTGAAATTTAAGCCGCTTTTTGAAAAAGCCCTTTCCATACTGAGGTTTGAGCTAAAAAGTAACAATTCCGACTTTTACTTCTATACTCAAAAAGAGATAGCAATGCCGGTGGTCAAAAATAAGAATTGGAGATATTGTTCTATCGAAAGGTCCAATATTTTCGGTCAACTTGAGATACTCCTTACTGAAGAATTGTTAAACAAGAGGGAGACAATAAAATTGGATTTTGAGGGCAAGACAAAATTTTGGGAATACCTCTTGATATCTCATTCTATTTCTGAAGAGATGACATTGAGGTTGTTTGAAAAGAAAAATAAACTGTCTTTTGATTTTTCGGGAATGGTAGATATAGATGCATTTGAAAGGCAAATGCCGGCTTATAGATTTGTTACCGACAAGAAAGTACAATTAAAAGATATCTATGATTTCAGTATTAGCCTATGGAACATAACTCTTGATGGTAATCAATTATTGAGTTACAATATACCTACTCCACAAGTACAATCAATATCAAGGTTTGACCCGGAGAATACAATAACCCGTATTTATTATATTTAAAAAAACAGCATGATTTTTATGCGGCTGTAATTATTTGACCACTACAACGTCGGATAATTATAGCCGCATATTTTTCAGAATTAGGAAAAGAGGAATTAATAGCATACATTTGCCGGAAATTCCTGTCCGGTAAAACAAATAATCCTTTTTATGACCTCCATCAACAATCCGCACAGTATTGGCACGGAACCCGTTGGAAAGCTCTTGTTACAGTATTCCATACCTGCAATTGCCGGAATGACGGTTGTTTCCCTCTATCACATCATAGACAGTATTTTTATCGGAAATGGCGTAGGGGCAATGGCACTGTCGGGATTAGCCATTACATTTCCCTTGATGAACCTTCTAATGGCATTTTGTACATTAATCTCATCGGGGGCTTCTACCGTTTCTTCCATTCGTTTGGGACAGAAAGACCTGGAGGGGGCAACAAATGTTCTCGGCAACGCTTTAATACTTTGCGTTGTTAACTCAATATTGGTCGGTATCATATCCTATATTTTTTTAGACAATATACTTTTGTTCTTTGCTGCAAGCGAAGCAACTCTGCCTTATGCGCGCGATTTTATGCAGATCATTATAATAGGAGCTCCCATATCCCATGTTATGATAGGATTAAACAATATAATGCGTGCCACCGGTTATCCTATGAAAGCAATGCTCACTTCAATGGTTTCCGTAGCGAGTAACATCATTCTTGCTCCAATCTTTATTTATTATTTTCGATGGGGGATTAGCGGAGCAGCTACAGCTACGATACTATCACAGTCTATTGCTCTGATTTGGGTACTTAAACATTTTATGCAAAAAGACAGCTTTGTACACTTCACTCGAAAGGGCTGGAAAATAAGACTTCCCATCCTCAGTAATATCTTTGCCATCGGAATGTCCCCCTTTCTGATGAACGTCTGCGCATGTGCAATAATTGTTGTTATAAACAACAGTTTACAAACATACGGCGGCGACCTTGCCATTGGGGCTTATGGCATTGTCAGTCGTTTATTGACTTTTTTCTTCATGGTATTGCTGGGACTGACTATGGGAATGCAACCCATTGTGGGATATAACTATGGAGCTTTAAAAATGCAACGGGTGAAGCAAACCCTTAAACTCGGAATTATTGCGGGGGTAGTCATAACAGCGGTGGGAACATTCTTCATAGAAGTTTTTCCACGCACTATCTCCGGTTTTTTTACCGATAACGATGAACAGATTGGTATAGCAGTCCGGGGATTGCGTATTTGTACATTGATGCTTCCTACCGTAGGTTGGGGCGTAGTAATATCGAATTTCTTCCAGAGCATCGGCAAAGCCCGGATAAGTATATTTCTATCGCTTTGTCGCCAGTTGTTTTATTTTTTGCCTTGCCTGTTGATACTTCCGATGTATTTCGGACAGAGTGGGATATGGGTAGCCATACCGGTTTCCGACTTTTTGGCTTTTATTACTACAACGATATGTTTGTTGGTGTATATCAGGAAATTAGACCCTGTTAAATGCTAACCGGTATATTTGTGGTATGTTTTTTGTTAATATTCATTAGGGATATATTTAAATATAGCATTATTAGAGAAATAATAGGTATATTTGCTATACCAAAACCATTAAGAGAACCATTATTATGATCAGTCAATTCTCACAGAAAGTTTCAGATATTCTTATATACAGTAAAGAAGAAGCCAATAGACTAAGAAACAGTTACATTGGTCCGGAGCATTTACTGTTGGGACTCATTCGCGACGGTGAAGGAAAAGCCGTCAAAGCTCTTGCAAGATTGAATATTGATCTCTTTGATATAAAAAAACAGATAGAGTTACATATAGGACAGGATAACATACATTTCCCTATCGAAGAGATTATTTATACCAAAGAAACAAACCGGATACTTAAAATGTGTATCCTCGAAGCTCGTTCTTTAAAGCGGGAAATAGCCGATACAGAGCATGTGTTGCTTGCTATTTTGAGGGATAATGACAATTTAGCCTCTACGGTGCTGCAAGAAAATAACGTAGATTATACCAAAGTCGTGGAACAATTAAAGAAACAACCCGATACGGCTTTCGGTATGGGCTTTTCCGAAGAGGAAGAAGAAGATGAAATAAATAAAACACACTCCGAAAAGAACGGGACGGAAAATCGCCGGTATGCTCAAACCTTTACGAAAAAATCCGCTAACGACACTCCCGTACTTGATAATTTCGGTACGGACATGACAAAAGCGGCGGAGGAGGGAAAACTCGACCCTGTAGTGGGACGTGAAAAAGAAATAGAACGTTTGGCGCAAATCCTAAGCCGGCGCAAGAAAAACAACCCGATACTCATAGGCGAAGCCGGTGTGGGAAAATCAGCCATCGTAGAAGGTTTAGCCCTTCGCATCATACAAAAGAAAGTATCGCGTATCTTATTCAACAAGCGTGTTGTAGCGCTTGATATGACATCCGTTGTAGCCGGTACGAAATACCGTGGACAGTTTGAAGAACGTATCCGCTCTATTCTCCACGAGTTGCAGAAGAATCCCGATATCATTCTCTTCATAGACGAAATCCATACCATTGTCGGAGCCGGTTCGGCAGCAGGATCAATGGATGCGGCGAATATGCTCAAGCCTGCCCTTGCAAGGGGTGAAATACAATGTATCGGTGCAACTACGCCCGACGAATACAGGAAAAACATAGAGAAAGACGGAGCTTTAGACCGTCGTTTTCAGAGAGTGTCTGTAGAACCTACTACAACCGAAGAAACGCTTCAAATACTTCGTAATATTAAAGACAGATACGAAGACCATCATAACGTTACATATACCGAGGCATCTTTGGATGCGTGTGTTAAGTTGACGAACCGCTATATTACCGATCGCAATTTTCCGGATAAAGCCATTGATGCACTCGACGAAACAGGGTCTCGTGTTCACCTGACAAATATTCATGTTCCCAAAGAAATCGAAGAGCAGGAAAAGTTAATAGAAGAAGCTAAGAATAATAAAGATAAAGCGGTAAGGTCGCAAAACTATGAACTTGCGGCAAACTATCGTGATACGGAAAACGAACTTACTGTCCGCTTGGAAGTAATAAAGCAAAAATGGGAAGAAGACTGCAAAGAACACCGTTATACGGTAGATGAAGAGGAAATTGCCAATGTCGTTTCCATGATGTCGGGTATTCCCGTACAACGTATGGCGAAAGCGGAAGGCGCTAAACTGGCACACATGAAAGATGATTTGCAAACCAAAGTCATAGCCCAGGAAGCTGCTGTGGAAAAACTTGTAAAAGCCATATTGCGTAATCGTGTAGGGCTGAAAGACCCTAACAAACCGATTGGGACATTTATGTTTCTGGGACCTACGGGAGTGGGCAAAACGCATTTGGCGAAGGAGTTGGCTGAATATATGTTCGGTTCGGCAGATGCACTTATCCGCGTAGACATGAGCGAATATATGGAGAAATTTACTGTCTCTCGCTTGGTGGGTGCGCCTCCGGGATACGTTGGTTATGAAGAGGGCGGACAACTGACGGAGAAAGTGCGTCGCAAACCTTATTCCATCATCTTATTGGACGAAATAGAAAAGGCGCATCATGATGTATTTAATCTTTTGCTCCAAGTAATGGATGAAGGACGACTAACCGATAGCTACGGCAGGGTAGTTGACTTTAAAAACACGGTAGTCATTATGACTTCCAACATTGGCACACGTCAATTGAAAGATTTTGGGAGAGGGATTGGCTTTGTTGCAGACAGTCGTTTGAACGATAGGGATTATGCAAGAAATGTTATTCAAAAAGCATTGAACAAGTCTTTTGCTCCTGAATTTATAAATCGTGTAGATGAGATAATCACGTTTGACCAACTCTCTTTAGATGCTATTAAAAAGATAATTGATATTGAACTTGGTGGATTGATTCGGCGTATGGAAACTCTCGGATATACAATTCTTATAGAAGATAAGGCAAAAGAATTTGTTGCAACCAAAGGTTATGACGTTCAATATGGAGCGCGACCTTTGAAACGTGCCATTCAAACCTATCTGGAAGACGGTTTATCGGAACTTATCATATCATCTTCCATGAAAGAAGGGGAATCAATTAAGGTAAGCTTGAATGAGGAAAAAGGAGAATTATGTTTCTCGCATTTGTTGCAGCAAGAATCCCCTTCATAGCGTATGAAAGAAGGTTTGATTGTTGTTTCCGGCGGTATGGATAGTATCACTCTTTTACACGAATATAAAGAGCAAATAAAACTTGCTGTTTCGTTTGATTACGGTTCCAAACACAATGCAAAGGAGATTCCTTTTGCAAAACTGCATTGCGGGCAGTTAGGTATTGAACATATCATCATCTCCTTGTCATTTGTGAATGATTATTTCAAAAGTTCACTTCTCAAAGGCGGTGAAGAAATACCGGAAGGGCATTACGAAGCGGAAAACATGAAAAGCACGGTTGTTCCTTTTCGTAATGGGATAATGCTTTCGATAGCTGCCGGCATAGCAGAAAGCCATAACCTGAAAAGAGTATTTATAGCCAATCATTCCGGCGATCATGCCATATATCCCGATTGCCGGTCGACTTTTATTGATGCAATGAATGAAGCTGTATCTTATGGAACGTATCAAAATATTAATATCGTCGCTCCCTATACAAAGATCAATAAAACAGCTATTGTTCGAATTGGGGGAAAACTTGGATTGGATTATTCTCAAACATGGTCATGTTACAAAGGTGGGAACAGGCACTGTGGGAAATGTGGCACTTGCGTAGAAAGAAAAGAAGCATTTAAAAATGCCGGGGTAGAAGACACAACGGAATATGAATAATAGAACGGGAAGAGATGTACACAATAAAGAAAAGGTTTGAAATTTCCGCTTCACATAGCTTAAAACTGTCTTATGCAAGTAAATGCGAGAATCTGCACGGGCATAATTGGATAATAGAAGTCTGGTGCCGGTCGGAGAAATTGAACGAAGACGGTATGGTAATTGATTTCTCTCATATCCAAAAAAACATTGCCGACAAATTAGACCACAAGAACCTGAATGAGATACTACCCTTTAATCCAACCGCTGAAAACATGGCAGAATGGATATGCGACCGGATACCTAACTGTTATAAAGTCATGGTACAAGAGTCAGAGAATAATATAGCATGGTGTGAAAAAGATAAATGAGATATTTTACAGCATACAGGGAGAAGGGCACTTTACCGGAACACCTGCTGTATTTGTTCGTTTTTCCGGTTGTAATTTGAAATGTTCGTTCTGTGATACCAATCATATACATGGTAAATCCATGACAGATGAACAGATACTTGAAGAGATAAATAAATATCCGGCAAATCATATCATATTAACTGGTGGAGAGCCTTGTTTACAAATTACTTCTACATTAGTCCAAATGATAAAGGAAAGTAACAAATTTATTCAAATTGAAACGAATGGAACTATCTTGCCACCTGCAAATATTAATTGGATAACGTGCTCTCCGCCAGTTAATATGATATGATTTGCCGGATATTTATTTCTCTCTTCAAGTATCTGTTCATCTGTCATGGATTTACCATGTATATGATTGGTATCACAGAACGAACATTTCAAATTACAACCGGAAAGTAACAAATTTATTCAAATTGAAACGAATGGAACTATCTTGCCACCTGCAAATATTAATTGGATAACGTGCTCTCCGAAAATTGACAGTACTGTTGTGATAGTTAACTCCGATGAATTGAAAGTTGTCTATATCGGACAAGAGATGTCTCAATATGATAAATACACAGCGAAAGAATATTATCTTCAACCATGCTCGATGAAAAACACAGACAAGGTTATTGATTATGTAAAAAAGAATCCCAAATGGAAACTGAGCCTACAAACACACAAGATATTGAATATTCAATAAAATCATTTCTTTCATTTATTGGAGAAGACTCCGAACGCGAAGGTTTACGGGAAACGCCCCAAAGAGTTATCCGAATGTGTAAGGAGATATTTCGTGGATATGACACTGAGCAAAAGCCGAGAATCACTACATTCCAAAATGGAAGTGACGGGATAGTGTATGATGGTATGATAACCGATTCGGGTACTTTTTATTCAATATGCGAGCATCATATCATGCCTTTTTTCGGTCACTATTGGTTTGCGTACATTCCCAATCCAAATGGGAAAATCATAGGATTATCAAAAATAGCAAGGGTGGTAGATTATTATTCTGCGCGGCTTCAAATACAAGAAAGACTCGTTACAGATATTATGAATGAGATAGAAGAAGCGTTAGAACCCGATAAACCCTTGGGAATAGCCTTACTAATGAAAGCGGAACATCTCTGTAAAACGATGAGGGGGGCAAAGAAGCAGGGAGAAATGATTTCCTCTGTCTTTCGCGGAGTATTCAAAGATAACCAAACAAGGCAGATGGAGTTCTTGCAATTAGTAAAATAGTTGTGTAATAGAGTGAAATAGAGACGCTGTTCGCGTATTATTGTGCAAATGAAAACCACAGGTTAAACGACTTGTGGTTTTTTATTTATGTATAACTTTGAAAAAAAGGAAAATTATAGACATTCCGTAAGAATTATTGAGTAAAATATTATTTTTGCGCTTAACTAATGATCAATTTATTTAAAGTATAAAATAGTTAATAAAATGGATACAAATAAAATTGTGGGAGAGAAGATTAAAATACTTCGTGAAAATAGAAATATTACAATAGAAGAATTGGCAGAACGTTCCAATTTAACATTGGAACAAATTGAACGCATAGAAAATAATATTGATATACCATCTTTAGCTCCGTTGATTAAAATAGCTCGCGTGTTGGGAGTTCGTCTCGGCACTCTTCTTGATGACCAAAATGAAGAAGGAGCTGTGATATGTCGTAAGAATGAGGCGAGTGAAACTATTAGTTTCTCTAATAATGCTACCCAGCTGCGCAAACACATGACGTATCATTCTTTGTCAAAATCAAAAGCAAACCGTCACATGGAGCCATTTATTATTGATGTATTTCCGACGGATATTAATGATTTTGCTCTTTCCTCACACGAAGGAGAAGAGTTTATTATAGTTATGGAAGGAACGATGGAAATCAGTTATGGCAAGGATGTATATATTTTGGAAGAAGGTGACAGTATTTATTACGATTCTATTATTCCTCACCACGTACATGCTTACAAAGGAAAAGCTGCTAAGATTTTAGCCGTAGTTTATACTCCGTTTTGATAATTAAATATTAAGTGAACTATGCAACTATACGAAAGAACTATTGGGCAATGGGTGGAATATTGGGCTGAAGAAACTCCCGATAAGGAATATATGGTATATTCCGACCGTAATTTGCGCTTTACCTGGAAACAATTGAACGAACGGGTAGATAATATGGCAAAAGGACTCATTGCTATTGGAGTTACCAAAGGGACTCATGTAGGTATTTGGGCTGCCAATGTACCTGATTGGCTTACTTTACTTTATGCTTGTTCAAAAATCGGAGCGGTTTATGTAACCGTGAATACGAACTACAAGCAATCAGAATTGGAATACCTTTGCAAAGACTCGGATATGCACACGCTTTGCATCGTTGACGGTGAAAAGGATAGCGACTTTGTACAAATGACCTATACCATGCTTCCCGAATTAAAAGATTGTGAACGTGGATATTTAAAGAGCGAACGTTTCCCCTATATGAGGAATGTAATATATGTGGGACAAGAAAAACATCGTGGAATCTATAACACAGCGGAGTTGCTTTTGCTGGGAAATAATGTTGACGACCGGCAGATGGACGAACTAAAAAGTCAAGTGAACTGTCACGATGTGGTTAATATGCAATATACTTCGGGCACCACAGGGTTTCCTAAAGGAGTGATGTTAACCCATTACAACATAGCCAATAATGGTTTTCTAACGGGTGAACACATGGGTTTTACATCCGGAGATAAACTTTGTTGTTGTGTGCCGCTTTTCCATTGTTTTGGTGTGGTACTTGCCACTATGAATTGCCTTACGCACGGTTGTACGCAAGTAATGGTGGAGCGCTTTGACCCGCTGGTGGTGCTTGCCTCCATTCACAAAGAACGTTGTACTGCGCTTTATGGCGTGCCAACCATGTTTATTGCAGAACTTAATCATCCGATGTTCGATATGTTTGACATGTCAAGTCTTCGTACCGGTATTATGGCTGGTTCACTCTGTCCGGTGGAACTGATGAAACAGGTGCAGGAAAAAATGTTTATGAAAGTAACAAGTGTTTACGGACTGACGGAAACTTCTCCGGGTATGTCGCAGACACGCATTGACGACTCATTCGATGTTCGCTGCAACACAGTGGGAAGCGATTATGAATTTACCGAAGTCAAAGTACTAGATCCTGAAACCGGCGAAGAATGCCCTGTAGACGTGCAGGGTGAAATGTGTTGCCGCGGCTACAACACAATGAAAGGGTATTACAAAAATCCGACTGCCACTGCCGAAATAATAGATAAGAATGGTTTTCTACATTCGGGTGACTTAGGCATAAAAGACAAAGATGGAAATTATCGCATCACCGGACGTATCAAAGATATGATTATCCGTGGCGGTGAGAATATATATCCACGCGAAATAGAAGAGTTTCTCTATAAACTTGAAGGAGTGAAAGACGTTCAAGTAGCCGGTATTCCGTCTAAAAAATATGGAGAAGAAGTGGGAGCTTTTATCATCTTGCAAGAGGGAGCAAAATTGCAAGAATCGGATGTAAAGGATTTCTGTCGAAACAAAATTTCCCGCTATAAAATACCCAAATATGTTTTCTTTATAAAAGACTTTCCTATGACCGGAAGCGGTAGAATACAGAAATTTAAACTCAAAGATATTGGATTGCAATTTTGCAAGGACAAAGGTATTGAAGTTATTTGACTTCTTCCTTCACCATGTTGTATAAGATTTGTTCCGGTTCTTTTTCCGAGTTTTCCCATCCTTCCACCAACCGGCAGACAAGGAAAGCATTCTCTTCACTGGGCGTCATAAACTTACGAATGGCTAACATCGTGGCTTTGCGCACATGATAGTTTTTTGAATATAGAGCGCTGAATGCCTGATCAAGAAATTCACCGGCAGCACGTTCCGCCATATCCCCTTTTTGCGGTAGCAAGCGGGCGATGGTTAGGAAACCGCACGTCTGTACGTATTCCCGTTCATCGGAAATCCAT
>SNRY01000277.1_pt1 | contig 18836 bp, 15 predicted proteins | sample 4693421 | NCBI WGS metagenome assembly SNRY01 (sample SAMN11003215, study PRJNA524138) | termite gut metagenome | isolation source: Bacteroidetes bacterial symbionts from single cell of protist host amplifed... | host: Streblomastix strix ... | reverse complement strand
TGGTAAAAATGGGGGATGTCGGTAATGAAAATGAGTTTCTACCTGTATATAATGATTTGAAAGTTACATATGCCTTTTTAGGAAATGTTCTCAAGGGTGAATATGTTGCATCTTTGAATTACCGCTCCATAGAACAGCGAAAGGAAAAGGAATTGCAACGACAAAAAAAGAATTACGATTTGTCGGCTACGCATATTCTTAGGCATCATATCGATTCTTTAAAAACAGATACCATTTCTTTTATATCCATCAGACCGATACCGCTTACGGAAAGCGAATCTACATTATATAAAAATTATTTTTTCAGAAAAGACACGATACAGCGTAACATGAAATCTTCGACCGGATCACAAGTTTTCAGAGGAGAAATGAATAATTGGTTATTAAATAGTCACACGTTTAATGTACAGCATATTAGTGTAAATTTTTCTCCTCTTATTAATCCGGTATTGTTTAGTTATAGTGGGGCGGATGGAGTTTCTTACCGACAAAAATTAATATACAATCAATCTCTTTCTAATGGCGGCACATTATCTGTGATTCCCCAATTAGGGTATGCTTCTAAAATTAAGGAAGTGTATTGGTCTGTTAGTACAACTCTGGATTATTTTCCTAAAAAGCGAGCATCTGTTCAGTTGGATATAGGTAACGGTAACCGGATATACGGAAGTGATATACTTGACGAATTAAAAGAAATTCCCGATAGCGTTTTTGATTTTAATAAGATCCATTTAGATTATTTTCGGGATTTGTATGTTAAGTGCTGGCATAGCATGGAAATAGCCAACGGGTTAAATTTGAATGTTGGTTTTGCAACCCACAAAAGGACAGCAGTTAATCCGTCGGAATTTATATCAGCTATAAAAAAACCTATTCCAACTTTTGATGAGATAATGGAAAAATTCCAGAATACGTATATCAGTATTGCTCCCCGTGTAAAAGTGGAATGGACTCCCGGACAATACTATTATATGAAAGGTAACAATAAAATATATCTTCATTCCGATTATCCTACCTTTTCGATTGATTGGGAACGTGGATTGAAGGGTTTTCTTAATAGTACAGGGGAGTATGAACGATGGGAAGCAGATATTCAACACCACGTTTCGTTGGGGTTGCTGAATCATTTATATTACCGTGCGGGGTGGGGAGTATTTAGTAATCAAAAGCAACTTTATTTTGTTGATTTTGTTAATTTCTCGAAAAGCAATCTTCCTGTCGGATGGAACGACGACATCAGCGGTGTATTTCAATTGCTTGACAGACGATGGTACAATTCTTCACGACATTACGTTCGTGCCAATATTACTTATGAAACGCCGTTTCTTTTTTTATCTCATTTACGCAAATTTACTTATAATATATTGAACGAACGCTTATATGCAGGAATGTTGATAGTTCCTCGTATGAATCCTTATTGGGAAATTGGGTACGGTATCGGTACGCATGTTTTTGATGCCGGTGTATTTGTGAATAACATTAACGGCAAATTTTCACATTTGGGTTTTAAAATCACATTTGAGTTGTTCAATCGTTAAAATATAAGTACATTTGCAGTTAAAAAGTATTTAATAGACTAGTATAAAGTATTGTTTATGTATTATCAAACACAAAGAAATTCGGATATGAGAAGATGGAGATTAGAAGCGTTTTTTATCGCTGTCGGTTTAACGGCATTAGGGTTTTTGGTTAAAACTGGAGTGACGGACAAGGCAAAAGACCAAACAATAACCGTGCAAGGGATTGCTGAAGCGGAAGTTACTGCAGGGAAAATAGTTTGGCCCATAGTGTACAAAGAATTAGGTAGTGACTTAAGTTATCTTCAATATAACATTACCTCAAAAAATAAACTTATTACAGATTTTTTGAAAGCAAATGGAGTAACCGATGATGAATTTAGAGTACTTCCAGTTGAAGTATCTGATACACAAACAGACAGACTGCTTGTCAATCGTCCTTATCAACGTTATATAGCAACTTCGGTTATTGTGGTTACCTCAAACGAAGTGGAAAAGGTTCACAAGTTATTGTCGGATCAGAATTTTTTCTGGAGGCAAAGCATAGCCTTAATTAATGATGATTCCCGATATACGATAGCTTACGAGTACGAAAACTTTAACTCAATTAAAGCAAAACTGATGGAAGAAGCCGTAACAAACGCCCGTTTGAATGTCGAAGAGTTTGCGAGTGGTTTAGAATATAAGATAGGAAAACTCAAAAAGGCATCGCAAGAACAATGCATCATTACTGATAATTTGAGTACCTCTTTCAAAAAGAAGCTACGAGTAGAAGTGACAGCGGATTTTTATTTGCAATATGATTAATTTACACAATCCTTTGATAAAGGAATCTTTGATAAGTTCATGTATTGAATCTTTATAGATTCAATACATGAACGATTAAATTTTATTTATTCTTTCTTTCCTTCTAACTGTTCTTTTAACGACACAAGTGCATCAATATCACCCAATGTAGTGGAAGCAGCTTGATTTTGAATACCGAAAGTTCCTGTATCTTCTTTTTTCGGAGAGGATTTCTTTATAATTTTCTTTTCCGGTTTTTCTTCATTTCCTTTGGCTATATCTTCAAAGATACGGCTATGTGAAAGAATAATTCTTTTAGCATCTTTATTAAATTCAATTACTTTAAATTGTAATTTTTCATCTGGTTGAGCTTGTGAGCCATCTTCTTTAACAAGGTGTTTCGGAGTGGCAAAACCTTCGACACCGTAAGGAAGAGAAATTACTGCACCTTTGTCCAACATTTCGATAATTGTCCCTTCGTGTATGGAACCAACTGTAAACAAGGTTTCAAACACATCCCAAGGATTTTCTTCCAACTGTTTATGACCGAGACTCAAACGGCGATTTTCTTTATCTATTTCCAATACTTGAACTTCAATACCAGCACTTATTTGAGTAAATTCCGATGGATGTTTTACTTTCTTGGTCCATGAAAGGTCGGATATGTGAATCAAACCATCAACACCTTCTTCTATTTCCACGAATACGCCAAAATTGGTAAAGTTGCGAACTTTGGCATTATGATTAGAACCTACCGGGTATTTAGTTTCAATAGTTTCCCATGGGTCTTGTTTCAATTGTTTAATACCCAATGACATTTTACGCTCTTCACGATCAAGTGTCAATACTACCGCTTCTATTTCATCACCTACTTTTAAGAAATCTTGTGCGGAACGCAAATGTTGTGACCATGACATTTCTGATACGTGGATCAATCCTTCCACTCCGGGGGCTATTTCGATGAATGCACCGTAATCTGCCATTACTACTACCTTTCCATTTACTTTGTCACCTATTTTTAAGTCGGTATTGAGAGCGTTCCACGGGTGAGGAGTTAATTGTTTCAATCCCAATGCAATACGTTTCTTTTCGTTATCAAAGTCAAGGATAACCACATTAATTGCTTGATCCAAATCAACCACTTCTTTCGGATCGCTAACACGTCCCCATGAAAGATCTGTGATGTGAATCAGACCATCTACTCCGCCAAGGTCTATAAAGACTCCGTAGGATGTAATATTTTTAACAGTTCCTTCCAGAACTTGTCCCTTTTCAAGTTTACCAATAATTTCTTTTTTCTGTTGTTCGAGTTCAGCTTCGATAAGAGCTTTGTGAGAAACAACAACATTTTTGAACTCCTGATTGATTTTCACTACCTTAAATTCCATCATCTTTCCGACAAACACATCATAATCACGAATGGGCTTTACGTCAATCTGAGAACCTGGCAAAAACGCTTCGATGCCAAACACATCCACAATCATCCCTCCTTTAGTACGACATTTTACGTACCCCGTGATTATTTCTCCTGTTTCCAAAGCCACATTTATTCGATCCCACGAACGAGCAGCGCGTGCTTTTTTGTGTGAAAGCATTAACTGTCCCTTTTTGTCTTCTTGGCTTTCAATATATACCTCTACCGTATCGCCGACTTTTAATTCAGGGTTATAACGAAATTCACTCAACGGTATGATACCATCCGATTTGTAACCGATATTAACAACTACTTCACGTTTGTTCATCGAAATAACAGTACCATCCACTACTTCACGGTCGTTTATTTTATTAAGCGTCCCGTCGTAAGCTTTCTCGATGTTTTCTCTGACTAGTCCACCGAAAATTTCACCTTTTTCATACACATCCCAATTAAAATCTTCATTAGGAGCAATGTTTTTTAAATTTTCCATTAATAAAAATTACTTTAATTAATTAAATAAGACATTATATAATAAACCGTGGCAAAGTTAGGATTATTTTCCGGAAAGCCAAAAGTACCAGATAAACACATCAGAATAAATGGAGAAAAACTTGAACAGTTCAAGACTGTTTAGGCTCATGGTTTCATTCCATTATTATCAACCTTTGGTACGGCTGCCCTGAAAGAGTAGAAAAAGAAGTACATTTGCGGTCTTAATATATATCTATGACTATATCATTCATGATTGAGTATCTCGCTAGCCGGAATGAAGAGATAAGAATATCGGGGAACATTCCTGAATTAGGGGATGGAAATCCCGATAAATCCGTACGGCTTCAAGCGTATGACAATATTCATTGGACGGCACAAATTCAATTATCTACTCCAAAAACTATTGAATACTATTATTGTGTTTACCGTGATAACAACCTTATCCGCAAAGAATGGCTGGGTTTTCCTCGCCGACTTCTGTTTACTGTTGCCGATACAGAGAAAAGATACCATGTGATTGACTCTTGGAAAGAGATTCCGGAGGAATCCTACTTTTATTCTTCAGCATTTACAGAGTCATTATTGGTACATAGAAAAAGAGCAGGTTTTCCGGAACATTATCGCAGAGGATTGGCTATAAAAGCCTATGCGCCACGCATTACGGATGATTATTGTTTAGCCGTTTGCGGCAACTGTGAAATATTAGGTAATTGGAATCCTGATAAAGCTTTACTGATGAGTGACGTAAACTTTCCCGAATGGCAGGTGGAAATTGATGCCGCTCAAATCACCTTTCCGTTGGAATACAAATTCATTTTGTATAATAAAAAGGAGCAAAAAGCCGAAGCGTGGGAAAGCGGAAACAACCGTTATCTGTCCGACCTACACATAAAACAAGATGAGACTTTTGTGCTTTCTGATCAATATCCTTCTTTTAGCTTTCCCCTATGGAAAGGAGCCGGTGTATCTATCCCCGTCTTTTCGCTAAAATCGGAAAGCAGTTTCGGTATAGGTGATTTTGGTGATTTGAAGAAAATGATAGATTGGGCTGTTGCTACTAATCAAAAAGTAGTGCAAATTTTACCGGTAAACGACACTACGATGACGCATACATGGATGGATTCTTATCCGTATAATGCTATTTCTATTTATGCTCTTAACCCTATTTATCTCGATTTAAGCAGACTTGAAGCTTTACCGGCTTCATCCCAACCTTTTTTGGAGTTGCAAATTCCTTTTGCTCAAAAGCAAAAGGAGCTGAACGCACTGAAATTCATTGATTATGAAGCAGTAGAACACGTAAAATGGGAATATATCCGGTTGATTTATGCTCAGAAAGGTGACGAAACACTTGCAACTGCTGATTTCAAACAATTCTTTGCAATGAACAGGGAATGGTTGCAGCCATACGCAGCATACAGTTATTTACGTGATACGTATCATACGGCAAACTTTCGCGATTGGTCTAAATATAACGTCTATGTGGCAGAAGAAATAGAAGAACTCTGCAATCCTAAGCAGAAGCATTACAGGCAGTTGGCTATTTATTATTATATTCAGTTTAATCTTCATTTGCAATTGCTGGAAGTAACCCAATACGCTCGCCGGCAGGGAGTGGTGTTGAAGGGTGATATTCCGATCGGCATCAGTCGGGACAGTGTGGAAGCATGGGCAGAACCATATTATTTCAATATGGACGGACAAGCGGGTGCTCCACCCGATGATTTTTCCCTCGTTGGGCAGAATTGGGGATTTCCGACTTATGATTGGGACGTAATGGAAAAAGACGGTTACAAATGGTGGATGAAACGGTTTCAGAAAATGTCGGAATATTTCGACGTTTATCGTATTGACCATATCCTCGGTTTCTTTCGTATATGGGAAATACCACTACATGCTGTGCAGGGTTTGTTGGGACAATTTGTGCCTGCTTTGCCCATGAACCGTGAAGAAATTGAAAGTTATGGATTGTCCTTCCACAAGGGTTTATACTTGAATCCTTATATATGCGAAGAATATTTGCAAGAATTATTCGGATTACATACAGCATACGTCAAACAAACATTCATCGAACCTTGCATCAACCATGAGGGGAGTTACAAAATGCGGGCAGAATTTGATACCCAACGAAGAATAGAAACTTTTTTTGTTGGAAAAACAAATGCTTGTGATATTCAGATTCGTGAAGGGCTTTATTCTCTTATCAGTAATGTGCTATTCGTAATTGATCATAAAGAGCCTGACAAATACCACCCCCGCATTATCGCTCAATATGCTCACATATATAAGAAGATGCTTACCGATGAAGAGAAACAAATGTTCAACCGTTTGTATGATGATTATTACTACCACCGGCATAATGAGTTTTGGTATCGGCAGGCAATGAAAAAGTTGCCTCAACTTACACAGTCCACACGCATGTTGGTCTGTGGAGAAGACTTGGGCATGATACCCGAAAGTGTATCGTGGGTAATGAATGAACTCCGTATTCTCAGCCTCGAAATACAACGTATGCCTAAAAGCCCATATCATGAATTTGCTGATTTGCATGAATATCCATACCGTTCCGTATGTACCATTTCAACCCATGATATGTCCACCTTGCGCGGCTGGTGGGAAGAGGACAAAGTGCAAACACAACGTTATTGCAACACAATGTTAAAACATGAAAGGTTAACTCCCGACATTGCAACTCCCGAAATATGCGAAGAAGTGGTGAACAATCATTTGCACAGTAATTCCATGCTTTGCATTCTTTCGTTGCAAGATTGGTTGTCAATAGACGGAAACATGAGAAATACCAACGTGAATGAAGAGCGTATTAATATTCCGGCTAATCCGCGACATTATTGGCGTTACCGGATGCCCTTCACTTTAGAACAGTTGATAAACACTGAAAAATTGAATGAGAAAATAAAGAAATTGATAAAACAAGCAGGGAGATGATGAGTTAAGTTTTTAAGCTTATAAGTTTCATTCATCCAAGCACACCCCTTCTATAACTTATAAACTTAAAAACTAAGTATCTTATATTACTTTTTCTTTGGAGCAACATACCTGGCATTTAAGCCTTCTACTATTTCTTGCGTAATATTATAAGTTCTGTTGGCATACAACAAATTATCCGATCCGGTATTGCTTATAATAAAACTGTAACCTCTTGTTTTATTATAATCTTTTAGATATGAATTGATAGAATCGCGTAATTGCAAATTATTTTTATGAGTTTCCGCCATAAGTTCATTCGTTAACCTGTTTTGAAGCTCCTGTAAATCCTGTTGTTTCTTGATAATACGGCTTTGTTCTTGTTCGGCTCTTTCACGACTAACGAAAGCATTATTTTCCAATTTACGCTGAAAATCTTGAGCATCCTGCTCCAACTCCTTGCCTTTTTGATTTAAGGTAGCCCGAATTTCTTCTTCTTTTTTGGTTGTCATCTCCGTCAAATCTTTCCAAAAGTTATATTGGGTCAATAGAGTGTCTATTTCCACATAGGCAATTTTAAGACCGGATACCTCAGATACTCTATCCGAACTTTCCGTAGCAGTTTGATTACTGTGTTTGCCTGAACATTGTGCAAATAGAAAAATGATTACAATAGCTGTAATTGTACCGACAAGTTTGTTTGTTTTCTTCATAATAAAGTTATAAAATGTTATTTTTCAGTTTTTAGTTTACACATAAGACATTGTTCCTTTTGGGCTTCTTTATCTTGCAGTTGTATGCACCCGATACCTCTATCCTTCAATGTTTTATTATTGCTAACATGTCCGTTTGGAAACTGTCCGTCTTTAAAAAAAATAACTTTTATTCCCAATAGCACTAGACACATGGCAACAATCAATAAGGTTATTAATATCGTATAAAACATGTTCCTCTATTTTGTGATGCAAAGATAGACTTTTTGTAAATCGATACTCTATTTTAAAGCAAAAAAGAGCCATAGCAGTATATATTAATCAGAATATTTGAATTATACCAGTGCTATACCGGAATTATGACGGTTGCATACTGGAGTATGCCAGTTCCATACGCGAGTATGCAAGTTCCATACCGGAGCTAAGACGGTTGCATACTGGAATATGACACTGTATTGACTTATGACATGTATGGACTGCCGAGTGTGAAAATTCAAAACAGTTTCCAAGTTTCTGTTCGTTTTCAGCATTTCTATTATATCTTTGTATCTTAATACATTAAATTATACATACAAAGATGGGATTATTAGATATTTTCTCGAAAGAAAAGAAAGACACTTTAGATAAAGGACTCTCAAAAACCAAAGAAGGTTTTTTCGGAAAAATCACACGCGCCATTGCCGGAAAATCAAAAGTGGACGATGAGGTGCTTGATGAGTTGGAAGAAATACTCATTGCTTCGGACGTGGGGGTTGATACCACATTGAACATTATAAAACGGATAGAAAAGCGAGTTTCACATAACAAATACAATAACATAGAAGAACTTAGCACCATTCTTCGTGAAGAGATAGCCGCATTGCTCACGGAAAATAATTCGACCGACACCGAAGAGTTTACTTCTTCCATATCCAACCCTCCTTATGTTATTATGGTAGTAGGCGTTAACGGTGTGGGAAAGACTACAACCATAGGCAAACTGGCTTATCAATTCAAAAAAGCCGGTAAATCGGTATATCTTGGGGCAGCAGATACGTTTCGTGCCGCCGCCGTAGAACAATTGACAATATGGAGCGAAAGAACAGATGTGTCCATTGTCAAACAAAAAGCGGGAGCTGACCCTGCATCCGTAGCTTTCGACACACTTAGTTCCGCCGTTGCTAACAAAGCTGATGTAGTTATTATCGATACCGCCGGACGTTTGCACAATAAAGCCGGATTGATGAATGAGTTGACAAAGATAAAAAACGTAATGAAAAAAGTGATTCCCGATGCGCCGCATGAGGTATTGCTGGTGCTGGACGGTTCTACGGGGCAAAACGCTTTTGAACAAGCCAAACAATTCACATTGGCTACTGAAGTTACGGCATTGGCTATCACTAAATTAGATGGTACTGCCAAAGGAGGGGTTGTTATCGGTATCTCCGACCAATTCAAAATACCTGTCAAATACATTGGTTTGGGCGAAGGACTGGAAGATTTGCAAATATTTCGTAAAAAAGAATTTGTAGATTCTTTGTTCGGAAACGGCGCATGAAAAAAAAGACGATAGACATAATCACGTTGGGTTGTTCAAAAAACCTTGTCGATTCGGAGATGTTGATACGGCGGTTGGAAACATTAGGGTATGCCGTTACTCATGATTCCGATAATCCTAAAGGCGAAGTAGCTGTTATCAATACGTGTGGTTTTATCGGCGATGCCAAAGAAGAGTCCATCAATATGATTCTCGAATTTGCCAAAGCCAAGGAAGAAGGGCGATTGAAATATCTTTTTGTGATGGGGTGCCTTTCGGAACGTTATCAAAAAGAATTAGCCGCTGAGATTCCACAAGTTAATAAGTTCTATGGGAAGTTCAATTGGGCAGACCTGATGCAAGACCTCGGAGGAATACGTCATGAGACTTTCAGTTTTGAGCGCACCTTGACAACTCCTTCGCACTATGCCTACTTAAAGATTTCGGAAGGCTGCGACAGAAAATGTTCCTATTGCGCCATACCTATTATCACCGGTCGCCATGTGTCCCGCCCGAAAGAGGAAATTCTGAACGAAGTGAGGCATCTCGTTTTGCAAGGAGTGAAAGAGTTCCAAGTCATCGCGCAAGAACTAACATATTACGGATTGGACTTATATAAGAAGCAAATGTTACCGGAATTGATAGAGCAAATCTCAGACATTCCCGGAGTGGAATGGATACGTTTGCATTACGCTTATCCGGCACATTTCCCTACCGGTCTGCTTCGCGTTATGCGTGAGCGGGATAATGTTTGCAATTACATGGACATTGCTTTGCAACACATAAACGACAGCATATTGGAACGGATGCAACGGCATGTTACTAAAGCGGAAACGTATCGCCTGATAGAGCAGTTTCGGGCAGACGTTCCCGGCATTCATTTGCGAACCACGTTTATGGTGGGGTATCCCGGCGAAACGGAAACGGATTTTGAAGAGCTGAAAGAATTTGTACGCCGGATGCGTTTTGACCGGATGGGGGCATTTGCATATTCAGAGGAAGAAGGCACGTATGCTGCCAACAATCATAAAGATTCCGTTCCCAACAAGGTGAAGCAAGAACGTTTGGACGAGTTAATGAGGGTTCAGCAGAATATTTCCTCCGAACTGAATGCTGCAAAAGTTGGTAAACGGATGAAAGTCATCATAGACCGTACGGAAGGAGATTACTACATCGGGCGTACGGAGTTTGACTCTCCCGAAGTAGATACGGAAGTGTTGATAGAGCATCCGGACAATCTAATCATAGGCAATTTTTATCCGGTAGAGATTATTGATGCAGATGATTTCGATCTCTTTGCAAAGATTATATAAGAAAATATATATACCTCAATTTGAATAACAAAGAATACATATCGGAACTATCCCAAAGGTCGGGTCATTCTATGGAAGAAACCACCCGGCTACTCGCTTCTGTTTTTGCTGATATAACTCAAAATCTGCAAATTGGAAAGTCTGTAACTATTCAAGGCTTCGGCTGCTTTGAAGTAAGAAAGAAAGCAGAAAGAATTTCCATCAATCCGGCTAGCAAAAAACGTATGCTTGTTCCTCCAAAACTTACGGTAACCTATAGACCAAGCACATCTATAAAGGACAAGTTCAAAGAGATAAAATAGTTTCTATTATCATGACCGACAAATTAAACACACAAGATATTATTGATGCATTGGCTGAAAAGCATCATATAAGTAAAAAAGAAGCTGCTGGTTTTGTAAAAGAATTGTTTCTGCTGATAGAAGATGCTTTGGAGAAAGATAAAATAGTGAAGTTGAAAGGATTTGGCACATTTAAGACCATTAAAGTTGATACCCGCGAAAGCGTTAATGTAAATAATGGCGAACGTTTTCTCATTCAGGGGCACAATAAAATAGGATTTATTCCTGACGCAGACTTGCGTAATTCCCTCAACGAGCCTTTTGCTCATTTCAAAACCATAATGTTGCCGGATGACGACAACGACATAGCACCGGAAGATTCTCAAGAACAGCAAGGAGAAAGCGAAGAAGAAGAAAAGGAAACACATCCCGAACCCAAAAAGACTGCGCCCCCCCAAAATATATATGAGTATATAGCCGCCGGAGTGGCAGCAATAGTATGTGGAATCATCTTATACATAGCGTTATCAGGCGATGATAAGCGTACGGAAATAACACTTCCGCAAGTAGCTGCGGCTTCGGAAGATATAATAGAGGTATTGCCGGTAGATACTATTGCAGCGACTATTACGGAAACAAAAACTCAACCGGAAAATAGCGAAGAAGAAAAGACAGCGAAATGGACTGCGGAAGATTTGCGAATATTGAGAGATGCTTCTCCCGTAAAACCCGATTCGGTAAACTATATCATTGTAGGAACTAAAACCACATATTCGATAAGAAAAGGCGAAACGCTGACAAGAGTTTCCTTGCGTTTTTACGGAACAAAAGATTTGTGGCCCTACATATTGAAACATAACAGCAAAAACATTAAAAATCCCGCTATGATTGCAGAGGGAACAGTTTTAACTATTCCGGAATTGAAGGAAAAGAACAAATAAGAAGTTAAATATCCGTAAATCATTAACTCTATCTTCTTCGGTGTGTGTCTATGATATGCTTTTGAGTGGTTATATTTCATACCTTTGCCTTAAATTTTGGGAATGTCTAACGTCATTAATTTGTAGCATTGTTAATGAAATCAATCAAACGATTACTGCTGTTTTGCCTATTATGTAGTTGTTTCTCCGGACGCACGTTTGCTGCTACCGTACAGCATTTCGATTTTACTGTAAAAGCAGCGATTATTTTACCGTTTTCGGAAGCTGAAAGCCGGAGTCGCATGGTGGAATATTATAAAGGATTTCTCATGGCGGTGGACAGCTTAAAACGAACAGGAGTTTCCATTGATTTATATGTGTATGATTCAGGAGGGCAAAATGCTTCTATTTTACCCGTTCTCCAACATAAGGAATTGGGGGATATGGACGTTATTTTCGGACCGCTTTATCCAAAGCATATAAAGCCGTTGGCTGATTTTGCCAAAGCCCATAGCATACGATTGGTTATACCTTTTACTTCAAAAGACAATGAAGTGTTTAATAATCCGTATGTTTATCGAATAAATACGCCTCAGTCCTATTTATACTCCGAGATATATCAGCATTTTGCACGTGAGTTTACAGGTTGTAATATTATTATTTGGAACTCCGGAGGACAACAAGTTGACTATGAATTTACTAGAGGGATAAGACTGTTGCCGCAGAGACCTTACACCGTGCAGATATTAGAAGAGGGGGACATTGCTGCCGATATGATAAAAAACGCTTTTTCGACCACACAAACAAATATAGTGATCCCAACATCAAACAGCAATATAGCTTTGAAAAAACTATTTGCCAACCTTACGGCAACATTTGGGAAAATGAGGGAAATAGACATTCGATTATTTGGTTATCCGGAATGGCAAACTTACATTAAAGACCATATAGACGAGTATTTTGAATGGGATACGTATTTCTATTCTTCCTATTATACTAACAATTTGATGCGGGATGTTGCAAACTTCACCGAAAGTTATCGCAAATGGTATTCAAAAGATATGGCGAATACGCATCCCAGATACGAAATGTTGGGTTACGATACAGGGTTTTATTTTTTGAAAGGAATTTCCATATATGGTTCTGATTTTGAGAATAACCTTTGGAATATTGAATTTACCCCTCTTCAAATAGGATTCAAATTTGTCCGCGTGAGTGATACGGGCGGATTTATCAATCGAAAGGTGTTTTTTGTACGTTTCACCCAAAATCATGAAATAATCAAAATGGATTTTGATTGAAATGATAAAAGCAAGATGTAAGATACTCCTGTTGGTTATTCCGGTATTCTTTGCGTGCTTGTCTTCCAGCGCACAAGTAGGAGATATGAGAAATAATGTCGCTTTAGGGTTCAATGGTGGAATCAACATGAATAATATTTCCGTTTTGCCGAGGATTAAACAAAGCCAAATGACGGGAATGAATGGTGGATTTTCCATTCGTTATATTTCCGAAAAATACATGGCTCTCATTTGCGGCATACGGGCGGAAGTCAATTACACCGAGCGGGGGTGGGCAGAATCTATAGAAGATGAAAGCGGAGAAACATACAGCCGCAGTATGAATTATGTGGAAATGCCTATTCTGACCCATTGGGCGATTGGAAAAGATAATGGTATGCAAGTGTTTCTTAATCTCGGTCCTCAAGTGGCATATTTGTTAAGCGAAAAAGAAAACATGAGTGAATCTTGGCATCCCAACCAAAGACCAATCAGGGAGCAGTACGGTAAGCAGGCGGATAATAAATTCGATTACGGGATTGCAGCCGGTGCAGGACTGGAAATAAAAACAAAAGCCGGTAATTTCCTGATTGAAGGAAGGTATTATTACGGTCTTTCCGATTTTTATAACGTTAGCAAAAGGGATTACTTCGGGCGTGCTGCGCATACAACTATCTTGGGAAAAATAACGTATTTGTTTGATATAACGAAGTGAGTATCATTAGAAACCGGATATTATGAATTAATTTATGGAATTATTCAACCAACTGATTTCCGCCTCTCTCGGCATCTCTGAAAAACAAATTAACAGCACCCTGTCATTATTAAAAGAAGGTGCAACCATTCCTTTTATCAGTCGATACCGCAAAGAAGTGACGGGAGGTTTGGACGAAGTTCAAATAGGAAATATCAAAGAGCAATACGATAAACTTTGTGAAGTATCCAAACGCAAAGAAACCATTCTAAAAACCATAGAAGAAAAAGGACAGCTTACAGAAGAACTGCGTAAACGTATTGACGAAACATGGGATTCTACTGTCTTAGAAGATATTTATTTGCCATATAAACCGAAACGGAAAACAAGGGCGGAAGTAGCGAGACAAAAGGGCTTGGAACCTCTTGCCTTAATAATTTTGTTACAAAACGAACGGGATTTAATGTCAAAAGCCGCTCAATTTCTGACTGACGAGGTGGAGAATGTGGAAGAAGCTTTGAAAGGAGCGCGCGACATCATTGCCGAACAAGTAAGTGAAGATGAACGCGCCCGTAATCAAATACGAAATATATTTAACCGTCAAGCCGTTATTACAGCGAAAGTAGCAAAAGGAAAAGAGGAAGAAGCCATTAAATATCGCGACTATTTCGATTTCTCTGAACCGTTGAAACGCTGTACTTCACACCGTCTTTTGGCTATTCGCCGGGCGGAAGCGGAAGGCTTGTTAAAAGTGAATATCACTCCAAATGATGAAGAATGCGTCGAACGCATGGAAAGACTATTCATTCAAAGCAAAAACGAATGTGGCAAGCAAGTGTCCGAAGCTGTCCAAGATGCTTACAAAAGATTGCTGAAACCATCTATAGAAACAGAGTTTGCCTCCTTTTCCAAAGAAAAAGCAGATGCAGAAGCTATTCGCGTATTTGCCGAAAATCTTCGTCAATTATTACTTGCCCCGCCACTGGGACAAAAACGGGTATTGGCTATTGACCCCGGCTATCGTACCGGTTGTAAAGTAGTTTGCCTCGATGCACAAGGCAACTTGATACATAATGAAAATATTTACCCTCATCCGCCCGTAGATAAAAAAACAGAAGCTGCCTCTAAGTTAAAAGCGATGGTGGAAGCATACGACATACAAGCGATTGCTATCGGAAACGGAACGGCAAGCAGGGATACGGAATACTTTGTTTCCAAGATTCAGTTCGATAGGCAGGTGCAAGTATTTGTAGTCAGTGAGCAGGGAGCTTCCATATATTCCGCATCAAAGATAGCGCGCGACGAATTTCCGAACTACGATGTAACCGTTCGTGGAGCTGTATCTATTGGACGGCGATTGATGGATCCGTTGGCTGAATTGGTTAAGATTGACGCTAAATCTATTGGGGTAGGGCAGTACCAGCACGACGTTGACCAAAACAAACTTAAAAAGTCACTCGACCAAACCGTAGAAAACTGTGTGAACTTGGTAGGAGTAAATCTAAACACAGCAAGCAGTCATTTACTTACTTATATTTCAGGATTAGGTCCACAATTGGCGCAAAACATAGTGAGCTATCGTGCCGAAAACGGTGCTTTTACCTCACGCAAAGAATTGATGAAAGTGCCTCGCATGGGTGCAAAAGCTTATGAACAATGCGCCGGCTTCCTTCGCATACTACAAGCGGCAAATCCATTGGACAATACCGCCGTGCATCCGGAAAGTTATCATATTGTGGAGCAAATGGCAAAAGACTTGGGATGTAGTGTTGCCGAACTAATCGCCAACAAAGAGTTGCGTTTAAAAATAGATAAACAAAAATACATTACTCCTACTGTGGGTTTACCTACACTGAATGATATTATGCAAGAACTTGATAAACCGGGAAGAGACCCACGTGATACAATTAAAGTTTTTGAATTTGACCAAAATGTACATGATATTAACGATTTGAAGGAAGGCATGGTTTTACCCGGCATAGTGGGGAACATTACTAATTTCGGGGCATTTGTTGATATTGGCATCAAGGAAAACGGGTTGGTGCATCTTTCGCAATTAGCGGAACGTTATGTTTCCGACCCCACGAAGGTGGTTTCTATCCATCAGCACGTACAGGTAAAAGTGCTTAGTGTGGATATGGAGCGGAAACGCATACAGTTGTCAATGGTAATCTAATATATATGATACAATCAATGACCGGATACGGTAAAGCGGCGCGGGAATTTTCCGATAAGAAGTTAAATGTGGAAATAAAATCGTTGAATAGTAAAGTAATGGATTTATCCACACGCATTGCCCCATCATACAGAGAAAAAGAGCCGGAAATTCGCAGTGAAATAGCCAAGATATTGGAACGCGGCAAGGTGGATTTTAGTTTGTGGATAGAAAAGAAAGATAACCCGGAAGCGGTTACTCCTATCAATCAATCGTTGGTGGCAGGGTATTATAAACAGATAAAAGAAATATCCGAAAAATTGAATATTCCTCTTCCTGCAGATTGGTTTCATACACTGCTTCGTCTGCCGGACGTAATGAGCAAAGACGAACTCTTGGAGTTAAGCAATGAGGAATGGGCATCGGTGCGTGATGTGATTAGAAAAGCCATAGATGGCTTGGTTGATTTTCGTAAACAAGAAGGTGTAGCATTGGCGGAAAAGCTCCGCGAAAATGTTCAAAGTATTTACCGACTGTTGGAATTAATTGCTCCGTATGAAAAAGAACGGATAGAAAAGATAAAAGAACGTATTGCAGATGCTTTAGAAAAAAATATTGGTATAGATTATGATAAAAATCGCTTGGAGCAAGAACTTATCTATTATATTGAAAAACTGGACATAAACGAAGAAAAGCAACGGTTGAAGAATCATTTGGATTATTTCATTGTTACTCTAGAAACCGGTACCGGGCAAGGCAAAAAGTTAGGATTTATTGCACAGGAAATAGGGCGAGAAATTAATACACTGGGCAGTAAATCCAATCATGCCGAAATGCAAAAGATAGTCGTTCAAATGAAAGACGAATTGGAACAAATCAAAGAACAAATACTGAACGTAATGTAACTTTATGGATGGAAAAGTTATCATATTTTTCGCTCCTTCTGGAGCGGGGAAGACTTCGATAGTTAAACATCTACTCCGCTACATTCCGAGTTTATCGTTCTCCGTTTCGGCAACTAGTCGCGCTCCCCGCAACGGAGAGAAACATGGGACGGATTATATTTTTATTTCTCCCGAAGAGTTTCACCAGTACATAGACAATGGAGAGTTTTTGGAATATGAAGAAGTGTACAAAGGTTGCTATTACGGAACCCTGAAAACACAAACAGAAGAACTTTTAAAAAGCGGTCGGAATATCGTATTCGACGTAGATGTAAAAGGAGCTTGCAACATTAAGAACTATTACGGTGAACGGGCATTATCCATTTTCGTCATGCCTCCTTCCGTAGAGGAATTGCGCAATCGCTTGATAGGTCGCAGTACGGATTCTCCCGAAGCTGTCAAAAGTCGCATTGCCAAAGCCGAGTATGAACTTTCTTTTGCCGATAAGGCGGACAGAATACTAATTAATGATAAACTGGAAAAAGCGCAAGCAGAAGCGTTGCAACTTGTCGAAAACTTCATTAAACAATAAAACGCATGAAAACCGGTATTTTCTGCGGCTCTTTTAATCCCATTCATATTGGGCACTTGGCTTTGGCTAATTATCTTTGCGAGTACGGAGAACTCGATGAAGTTTGGTTTGTAATCACTCCGCAAAACCCGTTAAAGCAAGAATCCGGTTTGTTGGCAAACAGTGTCCGAATGAAATTGGTAGAGGCAGCCGTTAGCGAATACCCTCATTTTTGTGCTTCGGATTTTGAATTCGGACTCCCGTCTCCTTCTTATACCGTGCATACATTGGATAAATTGAAGGAAGTTTATCCACAGAAAACATTTTTCCTTGTTATCGGTTCGGACAATTGGCTTATTTTCGATAAATGGAAAGAACCGGAACGTATCATTGCTGAAAATAAGATTCTAATTTATCCACGTCCGCACTATCCCATAGACAATTCAAAACCTTTGCCAGACACTGTTAGGGTGGTGAATGCACCGTTGTTAGACGTAAGTTCCGCTTTTATCCGCGAAGCGCTCATGAACGGAAGGGATATAAGGTTCTTCTTACATCCGGAAGTATGGAAAATGATTTCACAGCTTGCGGAATGGATAATGAAATAAATAAAACCAAATAGTTATGAACTACGGATTTGTGAAAGTAGCAGCGGCTATCCCCAGAGTAAAAGTAGCCGATTGCATGTTTAACATCGGACAAATAAACAATTTGACAATAGCAGCCGACAAACAAGGAGTGCAGATTATCGTTTTCCCCGAATTATGTATTACCGGATATACTTGTGGAGATTTATTTTCCCAACAGCTTTTGCTGGAAGAAAGCGAAACTGCTCTAATGCAGTTTCTCAACAATACGCGCCAACTTGAAATAATAACTATATTGGGAATGCCCATAGTTGTCAACTCTACACTGATTAATGCGGCAGTCGTTATTCAAAAAGGAAAGATATTGGGAGTGGTTCCCAAAACATACTTGCCTAACTATAAAGAATTTTACGAAAAGCGCTGGTTTACTCCTGCTGTCGAAATAAAAGAAAGTGCAGTGCGTCTGAGCGGTTTAATGATACACATGGGAAAGAATTTGCTGTTTGAAACTCCAGATGTAACATTTGGTATTGAAATTTGCGAAGATCTTTGGGCGCCAATTCCTCCAAGTTCCTCTTTGACGTTGCAGGGGGCTGAGATAATATTCAATTTATCAGCCGACAACGAAAGCACAAGCAAGCATAACTATCTGTGTTCGCTTATTGCTCAGCAATCTGCCCGTTGCATTGCCGGATATGTATTTTCTTCCTGCGGTTTTGGCGAATCAACTACAGATGTAGTCTTTGCCGGTAATGGATTGATATACGAAAACGGTACGCTATTGG
>SNRY01000276.1_pt1 | contig 18854 bp, 18 predicted proteins | sample 4693421 | NCBI WGS metagenome assembly SNRY01 (sample SAMN11003215, study PRJNA524138) | termite gut metagenome | isolation source: Bacteroidetes bacterial symbionts from single cell of protist host amplifed... | host: Streblomastix strix ... | reverse complement strand
AAGTTTATCCGGGGTAAGCATAGGATTTGAGTGTTTGTTATATAATTGATTGTCAACTATAAAGATAACATACTCAAACTATATTTACCCTCTTTTTATTCCCTTTTTTTCGTCGAACTCAGGTTTACAGCAGCTATGGATAGTGGAAAAATCCGTAAGGAAGCCCGTTTCCTAACGGATAAAATGGCGCATGAATTGAACCTGAGTATGCCCCAGTACAACGATGTATATGAAATTAATTATGATTTTATCTTTGCCGTCAATCATTTAATGAACGACGTTACGAAAGGAAACAGCAGGGCGTTAGACAAATATTTCTACAATCTCGACACTCGTAATGACGATTTGCGATGGGTGTTAAGCGAAAGACAATACCGCCAGTTTTTGGGTATCGAATACTTTTATCGTCCCATATATGCCAGCGGCAATAAGTGGCATTTCAAGGTATATATAACTTATACCAACCACAGCCTGTTTTATTTTGGCAAACCACAATGTTATCACACATATCATAGCGGACATTATCGTACAGACCATAATCATACAAGTTATTATAAAGATAAATACAATCATGTTCACTATCATGGCTCGTATAGTGTGAAATCAGAGAATGTGTACCACAACAACCGGCATTCGGATTTTGGCACTAACGATCGTAAGAACAATAAGGAAAACAGTAGCAGACGCAACAAGCACAATTGAAAGTTGAAAGTTGAAAGTGTTTGATTTATATAACCGGCACTTTCAACTCTCCACTTTCAATTTTCAACTTAATCAATATCCGGCAGCCTTTGCTATCCGCTTTGGAATATCCGTATTATCCATTTTACCTATAAATAACTGAGCATCTGCTCCTATGGCAAAAACAGGCACATAACCGGCAGAGTGTCCTCTACTCCCCCACCCTATTAAGGCAATTTCATTAATCACCTCTTTGGCTCTCGCTGCAAGCGGTTCACTTTCCGAATACATACTTCTTTCCATACGCGCATTACCTGCTTTCGAGAAAGATTCTTCATAAGTATCACGCAGCTTTTTTTCTTGCGCCCAAGTGATAGGCAATTCTTTCCAGAATCCCATTGTTTCTCCCAAAAGCGTTTTAATATCTTCCCATGAAACTTGAGACTTTGATTTTCTTAAATCTTTGATGCGGTTAGATAAAACATCTTGCGAACATTGCTGATTTTGAAAAGCTTTCAAATTTAATTCAGAGCCGCCTGTACCTAAATAGATACCACCCGTTTCGTGGTCGGCAGTTATTACAATCAGCGTTTCTTTCGGATGTTTGTTATAGAACTCATAAGCAACTTTGATGGCGTTGTCCATGTCAATCACTTCGTTAAAAACAGTAGCCCCATCATTGCCGTGGCAAGCCCAATCTATCTTTCCGCCTTCCACCATCAGAAAGAAGCCTTTCGAGGCATTCTTGGAAAGAGAAGCGATGGCGCTTTCCGTTATTTGAGCCAGCGTGAGGTCATCAACTTTTTGGTCAATGGCATAGGGAAGTGCATCAACGGCTTTCCCGTCTTCCTGAATTAAGATGATCTTACTTGCTTTGGAAGATTTACTTTTAAAGTCATTGTAACCTTTGGCAACGGTATAACCGGCAGACTGGAACAACCCGAATACATTAGGAGCACTTTGATTATCATACGTTTTATCAGGTCTTACGAATCCGGCGCCGGCATAGAAGTCAAATCCGGCTTCAATCAAATTCAATGATATTTCATAAGCCATGTTTCGTCCGGACTGATGTGCATAGAAAGCGGCAGGAGTGGCATGGTCAACGCTTACGCTTGTAGTGATACCTACTTTTCGTCCGGCTTTCTTAGCTTTTTCGGCTACGGAAGTCAAGCGGTTTCCTTCTCCGTCCAAACCAAGAGTGCCATTAATGGTCTTCGAGCCGGTAGCAAGAGCCGTTCCCGCAGCAGCCGAATCGGTTACGGAATTGCGCAGGGAAAAAGTAGTTGATATTCCCGTAACGGGAAATTGAGTGAATAGCAAAGATTGAGTACCTATATATCCGGCTTTCTCTGCCAAATACATTTCCGTTCCGTTTACTTGGTTCATACCCATGCCGTCGCCAATGAAAAAGAATACATATTTGGCTTTACCCTCTGCGAAGAGCGCACCGGCAAGTAAGATAAAGAATAAAAAATTAATAACTCGTTTCATATTATTTCAATTTAATGCTAATTAACGTGAACTTCCTTAAGCCTTACATTACTTTTCATCCATCAATATCTCCAATATCTGACAAGCGGCTTTTGCCACCGGAGAACCCGGACCAAAGATAGCCGCTACTCCAGCTTTATACAAAAAGTCATAATCTTGAGCCGGAATCACACCACCGGCAATCACGATGATATCCTCACGTCCCAACTTCTTCAATTCGTCCATGATTTGAGGAATCAATGTCTTATGTCCGGCAGCCAATGAAGATACCCCCACTATATGCACATCGTTTTCCACTGCTTCGCGGGCAGCTTCGGCGGGAGTTTGGAACAAAGGACCCATATCCACGTCAAACCCACAATCGGCATAACCCGTTGCAACTACTTTGGCTCCACGGTCGTGACCATCTTGTCCCATCTTTGCAATCATGATACGGGGCTGACGACCTTCTTTTTCGGCAAACTTCGCAGCAAGTTCACAAGCCCGCTTGAAGTCCGAATCGTTTTTACTTTCTGCTGAATACACGCCTGATATTGTTCTGATTATTGCTTTATAACGTCCTACAATCTGTTCGCAAGCATAAGAGATTTCTCCCAATGTGGCACGAACGCGAGCGGCTTCTACCGCCAATTCCAATAAATTACCTTTCCCGGTTTCCACACACTTGGTAATTGCCTCCAAAGCTGCTTTTACTTTAGCCTCATCACGACTTGCTTTCAACTCTTCCAAACGCTGAATTTGTTCGTTCCGAACGGCTGTATTGTCAATCTCCAGAATATCAATAGGCGCTTCCTTTTCCAAACGGTATTTGTTTACGCCTACAATAGTTTGAGAACCGGAGTCAATACGTGCTTGCGTGCGTGCGGCAGCTTCTTCGATACGCATCTTCGGAATACCCGTTTCGATAGCCTTAGCCATACCGCCCAGTCTTTCTATTTCTTGTATGTGCTCCCAAGCCTTTTGAGTAATCTCTTCGGTCAGAGCCTCCACATAGTATGAACCGCCCCAAGGGTCAACGTTTTTGCAAATGTAAGTTTCTTCTTGGATATAAATTTGAGTGTTGCGGGCAATACGGGCGGAGAAATCCGTCGGGAGGGCGATAGCCTCATCCAACGCATTGGTATGCAGGGATTGGGTATGTCCCAAAGCTGCTGCCATTGCTTCGATGCCCGTACGTCCCACGTTGTTGAACGGATCTTGTTCGGTGAGCGACCAGCCGGAAGTCTGGCAGTGGGTACGCAACGCCAATGATTTGGGGTTCTTCGGATTGAATTGTTTCACAATCTTAGCCCAAAGCAAACGGGCGGCGCGCATCTTGGCTATTTCCATAAAATGATTTATACCGATGCCCCAGAAGAACGACAAACGCGGAGCAAACGCATCAATATCAATACCTGCCGCCACACCGGCGCGAAGATATTCCAAACCGTCCGCCAACGTATAAGCCAATTCAATGTCTGCCGTTGCTCCTGCTTCCTGCATATGATAGCCTGAGATGGATATGGAATTGAACTTCGGCATCTTTTTAGAAGTATATTCAAAGATGTCGGATATTATCTTCATGGAGAAGGAAGGCGGATAGATGTAAGTATTGCGCACCATAAACTCCTTCAAAATATCATTCTGAATAGTTCCCGCAAGCTCTTCCAACTGTGCGCCCTGTTCCAATCCGGCATTGATGTAGAATGCCATTATAGGGAGCACGGCTCCGTTCATGGTCATGGAAACAGACATTTTGTTCAAGGGAATACCGTCGAACAATGTTTTCATGTTTTCGATGGAACAAATAGATACACCCGCTTTACCTACGTCGCCCACTACCCGTTCATGATCGGGGTCATAGCCACGATGCGTGGCAAGGTCGAATGCCACGGACAATCCTTTTTGCCCGGAAGCCAAGTTACGGCGATAGAATGCGTTAGACTCTTCGGCAGTGGAGAAGCCGGCATATTGGCGGATAGTCCAAGGGCGAAGGGTGTACATCACCGAGTACGGACCCCGAAGATAAGGAGGAACGCCGGCAGCGTATTCCAAATGTTCCATTCCTTCGAGGTCTTCTTTGGTATAAACAGGTTTTACATCAATGTGTTCGGGGGTTTCCCAACCGGCTGTGATGTTGTTTGCCTTTTGCCAATCTTTGCCATTGGCAGGTTGGAAGGCAGCGAATATATCTAAGTCTTTAAAATTAGGTTTCATATTATTTGAGTAATTGAGCGTTATATTGTTTGAGCGTATCCAATACGTCGGAACGGACATTGATGAAGTTGGTGATGCCGTTTGCCTGCAAATCTTCCGCACAAGCGGGTGCACCTGCCACGATAAATATAGCATGACCGTTTAACGCTTTGAATGCCGGCACAGCATATTCGGCGTATTCGTCGTCGCTTGAGCAAAGCACCACGATGTCAGCTTTGGCAGCTACGGCAGCTTCCACTCCGGCTTCCACGCTTTCAAAGCCTAAATTATCAATCACTTCATATCCCGCGCAGCCTAAGAAGTTGCAGGAGAATTGGGCGCGAGCCTGACGCATAGCCAAATTGCCAATAGTGAGCATAAAGGCTTTCGGACGTTTGCCGGAGGTTTCGGTTTCGAGGCGTAACGTTTCAAACTCAGAAGCCATACGACTGAAATTTAATGTCTCTACGTCTTTTGCTTGCTCATGGTTTTGTTCATGACAAGCACATGCGGTATCCGCAGGTTTCTTGCCTCCTGCCCTTTCGATGAAGTTGGGGTATTGATTTGTTCCCAAAAGGATTTCTCTGCGTTGGGCAACGGCTTTCCGGCGGGCTTTTCCGCTTTCATTAATGTCTTTCTGAACAGAACCGGACTTTATTGCAGCATAGAAACCGCCGGCTTCTTCTACCTTTAAGAAGATGTCCCATGCTTGCTTGGCAATAGATACAGTGAGGCTTTCAATGTAATAAGAACCGGCAGCGGGGTCAACCACCTTATCAAGGTGTGATTCTTCCTTCAGCAACAGTTGTTGGTTACGGGCTAAACGTTCGGAAAGCTCATCGGGAGTTTGATAGGTTTTATCAAAAGGGGTTACCGTTATGGAATCAACGCCTGCCAAAGCTGCGCTCATGGCTTCGGTCTGTGTGCGAAGCAAATTTACGTGAGCATCAAAGAGGGTAAGGTTGAAAGTAGAGGTTTCGGCATGTATTCTCATTTTGGCAGCACAATGACATTCGTCTTTGGCGCCTTTGCCATCATAAGCAGCCACGATGTTTGCCCAAAGCAGACGAGCAGCGCGGAACTTAGCTATTTCCAGAAAGTAGTTGGAACTGATACCGAAATTGAACTTTATCTTCTTAGCAACGGTGATAGCAGATGTTTCGTTATCCGGCAGTTGAACCAAGTATTCATTGCCCCAAGCCAAAGCATAACCTAACTCTTGAGAGATATACGAGCCTGCATTGTTTAGTGACAAAGCGTTTGCGTTCAACACGCGATAATGGGGAAGTGATTGCGTGGCGGCTAACAATGATTTTGCCGTTTGCTTGGGGTCTCCCTTGTCTTTTCCCTTGGTCAGCATCGTGTTGTAGTAATCAAAGTTGATAGAGCCATACAACTTCCCTGCATCGTAGTTCTTCTTTTGATAATAGGCTGCCAATAACTTGCCTAATTCAACTACGCTATTTTGGCAAATGGAAAAATTCAGCTCCGCACATTCCGCATGAATATCTTGCAATAACGTTTCAATGTATTCCGCACTAAGGTTGTCGGCAGGTACCCGGAATAAAAGCGAATCTACTCCTTTATTCAACAGTTCCAAAGCTTTGGTATTGGCTTCCTTTGGAGATTTTGCTTCAATGTCTTGCCGCACCAACCATATATTGTCTTTTTTCGTACCTCTCAAGTAAGGAAATTCACCGGGAAGAGCATCGGTGGTTTTCAATTTTTCCAAATCTTCCGCACGATAGAAAGGTTTTACTTTAAATCCTTCGTTTGTACGCCAAACGAGTTTTTTCTCGTAATCGGCGCCTTTCAAATCAGCCGTTACTTTCTCCATCCATTCTTGGGTAGATACGGAAGGGAAGTCCGAGAAAAGTTTTTCTTTATTGTCTGCCATATTTTATGATTGTTGATTAAGATTAATAGAATTTTCCATCTTCAAATTAAGATACAAATATAAGTGTTTTCTGAGGAATCAGGAAAGTTATTTAATTCAAAAGCCGATAAAATTCACCTCTTTAAATATGTATTCTCTCCGCTTTCCTTCGTCATCTTCCAATATAAGCGCACCTTCGGGCTTTACATGGACAATCCGTGCGATAAACTCTCCATTCTTGTCTGCATACGGATGCAATCCTTCTTTCCGAAAGAGCGATTGCCGGTAACGTTCGGCAATAGCGTTCGTTTCTCCCCGACGAAGCCATTCGTAATAAGAGATATATCGTTTCATAAGATTTGCCAAAATGGGTGATAATTCAGTTTGTTTGCCTGTGATTTGCATCAGAGAAACAGGACGGAGTGCGGATGAATGGAACTTTGCCTGATTGATATTAATGCCGACACCCACAATGCTCCGTTGTATCCGGTTGCCGGCAAGGTCATTTTCAATAAGTACGCCACCTATTTTTTGCTCTTCCCAATAAATATCATTAGGCCATTTAACGGAAAAGCCGGATGCAAAGTTGTCGAGTTCTTCTTTAATGGAAAGGGCAATGATTTGGGACAATAAGAATTGATTCTGCGCTTCCAAGAAGAATGGATAAAGCACGAAGCTGAACAATAGATTCTTTCCCCTCTCAGCCTCCCAACAATTGCCTTGTTGTCCTCTTCCGTTTGTTTGAAAATCACTAACAACTAACGTAAACTCTTCTATATCATCTTTCCCGCAAAGCATAGTTAAATAGCGGGATGTGGAATCGGTTTCCGCCAAACGGATAAGCGGAACGGGGAAAAAAAGGTCAAGGCAAGGCATCGTATTCGGCACGCACCTTTTTGGTAAATTTCTTTATAACTTCTTCGTAGGAGTGGTCTATCAACTGCCGGATCAGCTTATCGCTCACGTCCTCATTGAATGAAACGCTGTTCCAGTATTTCTTGTTAAAATGAAAAGCCGCCTCAATCCCTTGATATTGTTCCCGCAGCTCTATGGCACGTTCGGGATCACATTTCAATGCTATTTTGTTGGCAGTTTCCAAGTCCACCAAGGCAAACATCTTTCCCCCTACTTTCATTACGAGCGAGGTATCATCGAAAGGAAACGAAGCTTCCACTCCTTTTTTTTGCAGACAATAATCTTCCGCAGTTTCTACGTTCATAAGAGTTTCTGGTTTATGCAAAACATTGTGTTTCATTCATAACAACTTGCCGCCGCAAAATTACTCTTTTTATGTTTGCACTTAATCGAGGTTAAATTTATTTTTGCAACGGTAAAACTTATTAAGAATGCCGGACGATGCTTACTTCATGAAACAAGCCCTCGCAGAGGCGGATAATGCTGCCGCTCACGGAGAGATTCCCATAGGGGCGATTATCGTTTGCAAAGACCGCATTATTGCCCGTGCACACAACCTAACGGAAACATTGAACGATGTTACTGCTCATGCCGAAATGCAGGCAATCACCGCTACCGCTAATACGCTTGGCGGAAAGTACTTGAACGAATGTACTCTATATGTTACGATAGAACCGTGCGTGATGTGTGCCGGCGCCATTGCTTGGGCACAAATCGGACGTTTGGTATATGGAGCTGATGACGAAAAACGAGGGTATCAAAACTTTGCCCCGCAAGCTTTGCATCCCAAAACTACAATAACAAAAGGGATTCTCGCTGATGAGTGCGCTTATCGGATGAAAGCGTTTTTTGCAAAGAAACGATGAATATAAAAGTAAGCAGCCATTGGGCAAACTTTCGTAAGAGCCGTCAATAATCCAGTATGCTACCGTGCATAATCCGGTATGGTACCGTCAATAATCCAGTATGCGCCGGGCATAATTCCGGTAAGAACCGGGCATAAAAGTATGATGGCAGCTTGAGTTAAAATAGCGTAAATGAATGGGGCGCTTTATTAAAAACAGAAATTAATTTGATTGGTTGGGTATGAATGTATAAATTTGCAACCCATCTTATAGATATATGAGCCATAAAATCTTTTTATTCTTATTTATTATCACTGTTTTTCTTTCTTCTTGCGGAGAATATACAAAATTGCAGAAAAGCACTGATTACGAGTATAAGTATGAAGCTGCTAAAAACTATTTTGCCAAAAAGCAATATAGAAGAGCTATCACATTACTCAATGATTTGATTACCATATTGAAGGGTACGGATAAAGCGGAGGAATCCTTGTATATGTTGGGAATGAGTTATTATAATACGAAAGATTATTTGATGGCTTCTCAAACTTTTATGACTTATTATACTACTTATCCGCAGGGAATGTTTACTGAGTTAGCGCGTTTTCATTCCGGAAAAGCGCTGTATTTGGATACTCCCGAACCTCGATTGGATCAATCGAGTACGAATCATGCCATTCAGGAATTTCAAACGTTTTTGGAATATTATCCGCAAAGTTCCAAAAAAGAAGAAGCTCATGATATGATATTTGCTTTACAAAACAAATTGGTGTGGAAGGAATATTACGCAGCTAAGTTGTATTATAATTTGGGGAATTATTTGGGGAATAACTATCAATCGTGTGTTATCACTGCGCAAAATGCGTTAAAGGATTATCCATACACCAATTTGCGTGAAGATTTGTCTATTCTCATTCTGCGTGCGCGCTACGAAATGGCAATAAACAGCGTGGCAGATAGAAGAGAAGATCGTTATCGTGAAACAATAGATGAGTATTACGGTTTCAAAAATGAGTTTCCGGAAAGCAAGTATTTGAAGGATGCCGACAAAATATTCAAGGAGTCAAGCAAAGAAGTGACCACTACAACGACCTCAGATTAAATTAAAGTATAATTTATTATGGATTATAGGAAAACAAATGCTCCGACAAGTACAATTACTCGTGATATGTTGGAATTGTGTACCGACACGGGTAATGTATATGAAACAGTAGCAATCATAGGTAAGCGCTCCAACCAGATAAGCGTGGAAGTAAAGAACGATCTCGCCAAGAAGTTGCAAGAATTTGCTTCTTATAATGATAATTTGGAAGAGATATTTGAAAACAGGGAGCAAATTGAAATATCCCGTTATTATGAAAAGCTGCCTAAACCGACGTTGATAGCTGCACAGGAATATACTGAAAACAGGGTGTATTACAGGAATCCTGCTAAAGACAAGTTACAGTAATACCGTGCTATGATTCAGCGTATTCAATCCGTCTATTTGTTGTTGGTTGCCGGATTATTAGTTGCCGGCATGTGTTTGCCATTGGGCTATTTCCGTGGAGAAAGCGGGACAGATATGTATATATTCAAGCCGTTGGGTGTGGAGATGGGAAATGGTTTCTATGCTACGTGGGGATTGTTTGTTATCATATTATTGTGTGCCGGTATAGCTTTTGCCACTATCTTTTTTTATAAAAAACGGGTGCTTCAAATCAGGATGACCGTGTTCAATAGTGTACTTTTAATAGGGTATTACTTGGCTATTGCAGCGTTTTATCTTATGTTAAGAAGCAAATCGGGAATGGGGTCATTCCAAATATCGTGGGCGCTTTGCTTTCCGGCTATTGCTATTATATTAAATTATCTTGCTATTCGGGCAATAGGACGGGACGAAGTAATGGTAAAAACGATTGACAGGTTGAGGTAAAAGGGTGTTATTGATTTCGGTATATCTAAGGAGTTGTTTCAATCCACCAATCAATCATCTTTCTTGCTAAACTTAACTTTCCGGGTAATTCCGGCAATTTGTCTTTTGTATAGAAAGCTCCGAAACTTAATTCTTCGCTTTGTAATTGTATCTCCCCGCCGTCATATTCGGCAACGAAGCCTACCATCAAACCGCTCGGAAAGGGCCAAGGTTGGTTGCCGAAGTAGGTAATGTTCTTTACTCTTAATCCTGTTTCTTCCAATACTTCACGTTGCACGCACTCATCCAACGTTTCTCCCGTTTCTAAAAATCCTGCCACAAGACTGTGAAAATTGCCTCCGAAGTTGTGCGCGCGTACCAATAGCACCGAATCGCCTTTGCGAACCAAAGCCAATATGGCGATGGCGATAGGAGGATATAATTCTTCCCCGCACGTTGGGCATTGCTTAAATATCGAGGTAATCTGCTTCGTAGGGGTCCCGCATACGGGGCAGAAACGACTGTGCACATCCCAATGTAGTATTTCGCGCGCTTTGCCTGCAACAGTGAAAAGTTCGCGCGAAATGTAATTATAGGATTCGCGCAAGCCTGTCATCACGTATCGTTCATTATTCTCCGGTGGATTGGGTATGGAAAATGCCCGGCAAGGGCAACCATCGAGAGTAGTAATATCGTGAATCGTTGCGGTTTTGCCTAATGATAAGGGAGTGTTCGTCTCGCAAGGAACGACAAGGTTTTCGCTTATCCGTTCAAGTAGTAGTTGGTCTTTGTAAAAGACAAACCACCAAGAAAGTTGTGTTGTGTCCAACGGTAAACAGTCGTTTTTTAAATGTCATCATTATCAGTTTGCTCATTGTCTTGCTCTACTTCAATGGTTTCTCCGAGTAGCGCATTTGCTTCTTCTTGGGGTAATTCTTGCACCGTTCGTAGTTTCCGTTCAATAGTTCTGGACCTTTGCTCCGCATTTTCAATCACGTTGGCGGCTTCGTTCAGTTTCTTTTTTGTTTTTGCCAATACCTCTCCAAACTTCCCGAATGCCGTTTTTACGGCACTCAAAATCTCCCAAACCTCGCTGGAACGTTTCTCTATGGCTAACGTTTGAAAGCCCATTTGCAAACTGCTCAAAAACGCAACCAGATTGGTAGGTCCCACTACCGTAATCTTAAAATCTCTCTGCAATATTTCAAAAAGCCCTGTTCTTCTTAATATTTCGGCATATAAGCCTTCTGTCGGCACAAACATGATGGCAAAATCCGTTGTTACAGGTGGGTTTATATACTTATCCCTAATGTCTTTCGCATTCTTTTTAACAGAGTTTTCAAATTGATTGGTTGCTAATTTAACAGCTTCCGGAGTTAAATTGGCAATGTTGTCGTAAGCTTCCAGCAGACGTTGGTAATCTTCATTTGGAAATTTTGAGTCGATGGGCAGCAACAAGGATTTATTGTCGTTATCCTTTCCGGGTAATTTTACAACATATTCCACGCGCTCTTGAGAGCCTTTTTTGACAATGGCATTCTGTTCGTATTGCTCCGGTGAAAGGATTTGCTCAAGAATAGCACCCAACTGTATTTCTCCCATATTTCCTCTGGTCTTCACGTTGGTAAGAACCTTTTTTAAATCTCCCACACCCGAAGCAAGTGATTGCATTTCTCCCAATCCTTTGTGAACCAACTCCAATCGTTCACTAATCAGTTTGAATGATTCATTAAACCTTTTTTCAACGCTTTCCTGAAGCTTCTCATCCACTACTTTCCTCATTTCTTCAAGTTTCTGGTTATTATCTTCCTGAAGTGTTTTTAGTTTGCTTTCTACCGTTTTCCGGATTTCTTTTAACCTGTCTTCTGTATCTTTTTTAATTTGCTCTTGCTTGTTTAATAAATCATCAAACTTTTGTTTTTGAAGGTTATTGAATTCCTTTACGTTTTGAGTAAATTTCTCCTCAAAAGATTTCAAAGAGTTTGCCTGCTCCGTTCTGTTGTCTTTGGCTGATTTCTCTAATTGTTCTTGTAAGCTTTTGGTTTTTTCGTCAAATGACTTTATAAGCTCTCCCAATTGCTTTGAGAATGTATCAAATTGGTTTTTTTGAGCAGTTGAAAGGTCTGTTATTGTTTTTGTTAAAGTTTCCCCCAAGAGCTTAAATGAAGTGCTAAGTTCTTCCCGGTTATTTTTAAAGGATTGTTGATTTTCTTCTCTGCTCCGTCCGAACTCATTTCTGATTAATGGATCTATTTTAGATATATCCGAATCAATTTTAATTAGTGTTGATTTCAGGTCTTCTGTGCTATCACCATTCTTTCTTCTACTTGTTAAGTAAATATTAACAATAACGAGGACGGCTAAGCCAATAAGTAAAATTGTTGTCATATTTTTAAGGTATTCTATGATTTCTTCCTATGCACTAACTTATATTTTCCCTTCAAATATACCTCATTTTCTCAATCCTCTAAAAATCCTCTATCTTTTTGTATAACTCTTTAAGGAAGAGCAAGTACCCTCTTAAATAGCAAAAGTGTATGGAACTGAATCATTTTGCCACTTTCAACTGAATTAGAGTGTTCTTCTATTCATAATGATTTACGCAAAATACAACCACAAATACCTATTGATTAAAAATATTATACTTTTGTCCTTATTTTCCAAACAAAGCCTTGATAAGTCTGTTTATATGTTTAAGTTGAAATGTGGCTGAATAATATTGAACTACTAAATATAATAAGTAATGATAAAACCTTGTATACACTCCTCGTCGATGAATACGGCACGTGCGATAATTTCTCGAATCATACAACTCATGGATAGTGAACCGGAGAGAACCTTTCACATAGCTTTCAGCGGGGGCGACACGCCGGCACTGATGTTTGATTTATGGGCAAACGAATATGCCGACAAAACCCCTTGGAAACGATTGAATATTTGGTGGGCAGATGAACATTGCGTCTCACCCAAACATTCCGACAGTAATTACGGACTGATGCGTACCTTGTTGCTGGACGCTGTTTCCGTGCCCGAAGAAAATATTTATCGCATTCGGGGAGAGGAAGGACCTATCAACGAAGTTCGTCGTTATTCGCAACTAGTCAAAAAGCATGTGCCTGAAAAAGACAATTATCCCATATTTGACATTGTATTGTTGGGAGCCAGCAAAGAAGGAAGCATTTCGTCTATTTTTTCCGGACAAGAACAGTTGCTTGCTTCAAGACAAATATATGGAGTTAGCCGAGATCCTCAAGATGGGCATACAAAAATCTCTTTGACCGGATATTTGATAACGAAAGCCCGGCATGTCTTATTTTTAATCACTGGAAAAAACAAAGCAGGCATAGTGCATGAAATATGTACCTCGGGAGACACTTCACCGGCAGCATACATCCTTCACCATGCCAATAATGTGGAACTTTTTTTGGATGCGGGAGCAGCTTCATTGTTAAAAGAATAAATATCGGAAACCATACAATTTTAGACGCTACCGTTGCCACAAATTGTTTTTAACGATATTTCAAGTTATCATGCTTATAAAGTATTAATCGGTATAATGTCTAGCAACTTGAATTAGTTATCATTTTTATTTGAGAATTTAAGCTAATAAGCCGACTTTATCTGTTTAAAGAAGTCGTTCCCCTTATCATCTACCAGAATAAACGCAGGGAAATCTACCACCTCTATCTTCCAAATAGCTTCCATACCCAATTCGGGATATTCCAAACATTCTACTTTTTTGATATTGTTTTGAGCCAAAATAGCTGCAGGACCACCAATACTTCCCAAATAAAATCCACTATGCTTTTTGCAGGCATCGGTCACTTCTTGGCTACGATTGCCCTTGGCAATCATTATCATGCTTCCGCCGTGGTCTTGGAATAAGTCAACGTAAGAGTCCATACGTCCGGCAGTTGTGGGACCGAAAGAGCCTGCAGGCATCCCATTTGGTGTTTTAGCAGGACCGGCATAATAAATAGGGTGGTCTTTGATATATTGTGGAAGCCTCTCGCCATTATCAATACGCTCCTTCAATTTGGCGTGGGCGATGTCCCGACCTACGATGATAGTTCCGTTCAGAGACAGACGAGTAGCTACCGGATACTTCGTCAATTCTTTCAATACCTCTGTTATGGGTCTGTTCAAGTTAATCTTAACTGCGTCACCTTCTCCAGCCTGACGCAATTCTTCGGGAATATGTTTACCGGGGTTGGCTTCCAATTTTTCAATCCAAATGCCTTCTTTATTGATTTTACATTTAATGTTGCGGTCTGCCGAACAAGAGACTCCCAACCCCACGGGACAGGATGCGCCGTGACGAGGTAAACGAATAATGCGAATATCATGTGCAAAATACTTGCCTCCGAACTGCGCACCAAGTCCTATTCTTTGTGCTTCCTGCAACACTTGTTTTTCAAGTTCTATGTCACGAAAAGCTTGTCCGCCTTCGTTTCCTTCCGTAGGTAGGCTGTCATAGTATTTAGCGGAAGCCAGCTTCACCGTCTTCAAATTTAGTTCGGCAGACGTTCCACCAATCACAAATGCAATATGATAGGGTGGACAAGCCGCCGTTCCCAATGTTTTCATTTTTGCCGTAAGAAAAGGAATCAGCTTTTCCGGTGTCAGCAATGCCTTTGTTTCCTGATACAAGTAAGTTTTATTAGCAGAGCCTCCCCCTTTGGCAATGCACAGGAACTTGTATTCCCCACCCTCCACAGCATACAGGTCTATTTGTGCCGGCAGGTTGCAACCTGTGTTTTTTTCTTTATACATATCCAAGGGAACATTTTGCGAGTAGCGCAAATTTTCTTCCGTATAAGTTTTGTAAACTCCTTTCGACAAGGCTTCTTCGTCGCACTCGTCCGTCCATACTCGTTGCCCTTTTTTCCCAATGATGATGGCAGTTCCCGTATCTTGACAGAAAGGCAACAATCCTTTAGCCGATACTTCGGCGTTGCGTAAGAAGGTCAATGCCACATATTTGTCGTTTTCGCTCGCTTCGGGATCTGAGAGGATTTTTGAAACTTGCTTTTGATGTTCGGGACGCAGCAAAAAAGCCACATCACGGAATGCGACGGCTACCATTGCGGTTAGCCCTTCAACGTTCACTTTCAATATTTCTTTTCCTTCAAATTTGCTTATGGAAACAAAATCTTTCGTAAGCAAATAATACTCGGTAGTATCCTTACCCGTAGGGAATGGAGATTGATACTTAAATGGGGGTATTGCCATAATTATTACATAATTAAGTTAATATTTAACTGACAAAGATAACAAATTGCAAGAATTTAAATAATGAGGAATTTGCAAAAGATAAAAAAACAAAAAAGAGAAGCAGCGATACGAAAAAATAAGAGATAAAAACGTATTTTTTTGTGAAAAGTGTTATATTTGCCCAAAAGAAACAAACTAAATAAAATCACGATAATTATGGAAATTAAAAAATCACTTAAAGCGGATTTGGAGAATAAGAAATTTACATGGCTTCTTCTCGGTTATGTGATTGTGCTGGCTATTTTGTTCGTTGCATTTGAATGGACACAACATGATGTGAAAATAGATTTGAGTAATACTGTATCTGATGTCATCTTTGAAGAGGAAATAGTTCCTATTACACAGCAAGATCAGCCTGTAGCCCCTCCTCCTGCGGAAGTTCCCAAGGAAATAGAAGTATTGAATATTGTGGACGATAATGCAAATGTTCGCGAAATAACACTTGCTTCATCCGAAGATGCGGGTACGAAAGTGGAAGTAAAATATGTTGCGCCAGTCATTGTGGAAGAAGAACCGGACGAACAAGCAATCTTCGAAGTGGTAGAAAACATGCCGGAATATCCCGGAGGGATGAGTGCATTGATGCAATATCTCGGTAAGAATATCAAATATCCGACCATTGCTCAAGAAAACGGAACGCAAGGTAAAGTAATCGTTCAATTTGTCGTTAACAAAGACGGTTCCGTTGTTGACCCTGTGGTTGTTCGTAGTGTTGACCCTTATTTAGATAAAGAAGCTATTCGGGTGATTTCGACCTTACCGAAATGGAAACCGGGTATGCAAAGAGGGAAAGCTGTTCGTGTAAAATATACAGTGCCAGTACAATTCAGATTACAATAACTTGACTTATGAATTAATCAGATGAAAAGGCTGCCCGATAGCAGCCTTTTTTGTAATATTTGTTTGATTTTTATGTACCCAGCCTCCTATTTATCAGACGAAATAAATACATATATTTCTGGGTTTTCTTATGCCTCGAAGTTTAAAGGTTTGTATGAACCAGTAAAATACGCTTTGACCAATGGTGGAAAACGTATTCGTCCGGTTTTAATGTTAATGGCGTATAATTTGTATAAGAAAGATATTGCCAAAATTTATGAATGCGCCTTTGCAATTGAAGTATATCACAATTGCACACTTTTGCATGATGACTTAATGGACAAAGCCGATATACGAAGGGGAAAAAAAACGGTTCATAAAGTTTGGAATGATAATACAGCGGTACTTTCGGGAGACACGATGCTTATTCTTGCATATCGTTCTTTGACAACGGGTTGCTTACCGGAATATTTATATGAAGTGTTGGCTGTATTCAATGAAACGGCTTTGGGAATTTGTGAAGGTCAACAATATGATATGGATTTTGAGCAGCGTAATGATGTTACCGAAACGGAGTACATAAAAATGATACGTTTGAAAACCGCTATTTTACTTGCTGCTACCTTGAAAATAGGAGCCATATTGGGAGGAGCATCGAGAGAAGATGCCGACAATTTATATCAGTTTGGTGCCCGGTTAGGGATTGCTTTTCAATTAAAAGATGATCTTTTGGATGTGTATGGAAACCCTACCGTTTTCGGAAAAAATATTGGCGGAGACATTCTTCGTAATAAAAAAACATACTTACTTATTAAAGCATTGGAATGTGCAAACGAATTTCAGACCCATGAGTTGAGAAAATGGTTGGATGTGTCCCAATGTGAAGACTCAAAGGGGAAAATAGCTGGAGTTACCAGTATATATAACCTATTGGGTATAAAGGAAATCTGTGAAAGTAAGATACAAAACTATTATAATCAAGCGGCAGCTGCTTTGGAAGCTGTGTCGGTCAATCCAACTAAAAAAGAAGAATTAAAAAATCTAACATATTGGTTGATGTGTCGTGAATTATAAATAAAGTGATATATGCCTTACAGACGATTACCCAATACAGACCAAGCAAGGATCCGTGCATTAAAGTTGGCAATAGAGAAAGGGGATAGAAGTAACATATATGATTTGGCTATTTCTGTCAAAACATTGTCCGAAGCCCGCAATTTTTTACTGAAATTTGAAGGGGCACAAGCATATTACAAAGAATGTTATGAAAATCAATCCAAAGCCAGTCATAAACATCGAATAAATATGAGAGGAGCTCGCTTATTCATTTCTCATTTTATTCAAGTGCTGAACATGGCTATGTTTCGTTCGGAAATTAAGAAGAGCAATAGAGAATTATACGGATTCTCCATAGGCGACGATAATGTGCCCGATTTATCAAGTGAAACAGCTGTTGTTGAATGGGGCAAGAAAATTATTACTGGAGAACAAAAAAGGCTTACCGGAGGAGGCTCGCCTATTTATAATCCGACAATAGCAAAAGTCAAAGTGCATTACGATATTTTTTTGGAAGGATACGAGCAACAAAAAAATTTGCAATCAATAACAAATCGAAGTTTGGAAGAACTCACTTCTATGCGCGGAAAAGCCGATGAAATTATTTTGGATATATGGAATCAAGTAGAAAGTAAATTCAAAGATGTTAGACCTAATGAATTACGTATGACAAAATGTCAAGAGTACGGAATTATGTATTATTATCGGAAAAACGAAAGAGATGAAAATGATTGATTCTCATTCTCATCTCTTTTTGAAAGAGTTTGCCGATGATTTACCAGAAGTTATTGAGCGAGCAAAAGCCGCGGGTGTTTCGCACATTTTTGTACCTAACATTGACAGTTCCACTATTGTGAATATGCAACGTGTTTGCGTTGCATACAAAGAATATTGTTATCCGATGATTGGTTTACATCCGACGTCGGTTAATTCTTCTTACGAAAAAGAATTGGACATTGTTGCCGAACACCTTAATTCTTCCAGTGATTATGTGGCAATCGGAGAAGTGGGGGTAGATTTATACAGAGATAAAACATATTTGCAAGAACAACTGATAGCTTTTGACAAACAGATACAATGGGCATTGAAATATCACCTACCATTGGTCATTCATTGTCGGGAAGCTTTTGAACAGATATATAAAATCCTGTGTTCTTATAAAAGCACTTCTTTAAGAGGTATTTTTCATAGTTTTACAGGAACAAAAGATGAGGTTGAAAAGATTTTATCTGAGTTCACAGGATTTATGATAGGTATTACTGGAGTAATTACTTTTAAAAATTCTTTTTTGCCGCTGGTTCTTCAGCATATTCCTTTAGAGCGGATGGTTTTGGAAACAGATTCCCCATATCTTGCGCCGATACCGCATCGAGGAAAGAGAAATGAGAGTGCATTTTTGAAAGATATTTTGATACGAATAGCGGAAATAAAGCAAGTTTCTTCCGAAGAAATAGCTTATATAACCTCCAAAAACACATTAAGTATATTTGGCATTTCGTAATCTGATAAGCAAAACAAGAAGGAAAAAATATATTTGTAGCGAAATATGTTTGTAATTTACAGTTTTTGTGTAATTTGCGCCGATTTGCAATGAAAAGGAATTCTCGGAGAGATGCTCGAGTGGCTGAAGAGGCACGCTTGGAAAGCGTGTATATGCCAAAAACATATCGTGGGTTCGAATCCCTCTCTCTCCGCTGACAAGCTACGCCAATAGCAGCCAAAACTAAGCCAAGTCCTACAATATCAACAAATTGTAGGACTTTTTCTTTGTATTTTGGCTGTGACCTACGCCATCTTTAAGCCACAAAACGACACACTTTTGTGACCA
>SNRY01000275.1_pt1 | contig 18871 bp, 12 predicted proteins | sample 4693421 | NCBI WGS metagenome assembly SNRY01 (sample SAMN11003215, study PRJNA524138) | termite gut metagenome | isolation source: Bacteroidetes bacterial symbionts from single cell of protist host amplifed... | host: Streblomastix strix ... | reverse complement strand
GGATTTTTTCCGCAATAAAATGGTCATTCGCCCGTCTGAAATATCAAACAGTCCCGAAATAGCCCGTCGATTGGGGCTTATTTCGATGAATACAGCTATCGAAGCTGATAGTTACGGTAATATCAATTCAACTCACATTGGTGGTATCAAGATGATGAACGGGGTGGGTGGTTCAGGCGATTTTACCCGCAATGCGTATATTTCTATATTCTCCTGCCCGTCTGTGGCAAAAGAAGGGAAAATCAGTTCCATTGTTCCGATGGTTTCTCACCATGATCATAACGAACATTCCGTAAATATTATTATTACTGAGCAAGGTATCGCAGACCTTCGTGGCAAAAGTCCGACGGAAAGGGCACGCGAAATTATCGAAAATTGTGCACATCCTGATTACAAAAATATTCTTTGGGATTATCTGAAAATTGCAAGTAAAGGACAAACTCCACATTGCCTTCAAGCCGCTTTTGCTATGCACACTGCATTGAACCAAACAGGGGATATGAAAAATGTTAATTGGGACACATTCAAATAATGACGAAAATAGGATTACTATCGGATACGCACGGTTGGTGCGATGATAAATATTCATCTTACTTTAAAGAATGTGATGAAATATGGCATGCAGGGGACATTGGTTCGGTCGAGATAGCACAAAATCTGGCGAACTTATGTCCTTTTCGAGCCGTTTACGGGAACATTGACGGCAAGGATATACATTCCATGTTTCCACAGATAGCCCGTTTTACGGTGGACGGCGCAGATGTGTTAATGAAGCATATCGGTGGGTATCCCGGTAAATATGACGTTTCCATTCGTGACAGCATTTTCATCCATCCTCCGAAGCTTTTTATCAGTGGACATTCGCATATATTAAAAGTAAAATACGACAAGACGTTGGATTTGTTGCATATCAATCCGGGAGCTGCGGGAATGTCTGGTTTTCACAAAGTGCGGACGTTAGTGCGATTTGTCATTGATAACGGAGAGTTTAAAGATTTGGAAGTGATTGAACTTGCCGATAACCAATGAATGATTCGGATAAGAAGTATATTTTTTATCGGAATTATCTATTTTAGTCTTGTTGATAAGCAGAAGTATATTTATGGAGTAGTTGTGAGCAAATCTCTACGTGATCATGCGATATACCGATAGGCTATTGATGTAATACCGCCTTTAAACAACTGCTGCATTAGTTACAAGACTAAAATAGATAGTTCCGTTTTTTATTTGTGGTGGTAGGGGCTTCCGTTCAGTATCGTCATAGCGCGATAAAGCTGTTCGACAAAAACAAGTCGCACCATTTGATGAGAAAAAGTCATTTGCGAAAGAGATATTATTTCATGAGCCTCTCGATAAATCTTGGGTGAAAAACCGTAAGGTCCCCCAATAACAAATACCAACCGCTTACCGGTGTTTACCATTTTCTTTTCCATCCAATAGGCAAAATCCAATGAGCAAAACTCTTTTCCGTATTCATCAAGTAGAATAATGGCATCACCCGCCTGAAAGGATTTGAGAATCAATTCACCTTCTTTTTCTTTCCATTGCTCTTGTGTCAAGCTTTTGGTGTTCTTTAATTCGGGGATTATTTCCAAATCAAAAGCAATGAAATGTTTTATCCGTTGAACGTAGTCATTGACTGCTGTAACATAATGTTGTTCAACAGTGCGCCCCACGGCAATTAAAACTGTTTTCAATGAGTAAGATACCTATTCTGTTTCAATTTCCTTTTCTTTACCGGCATCTTCCGCATTAAAATCCGTAATTCCATTGGTGATAAGAATGTTATACCATGAAATTATTTTTTTGATGTCGGTAATATGTACCCTTTCCTTGTCAAAATCCGGAAGAACTTTTTCCATGTATACCCGTAATTCGTCGGGGGTTGCCTTTTTTATGTCAAGAGGTATGGTTGCACTGTTTTCTTTTTCTTTGATGGATATAAGCACATCTTTCAAAGGTATCTCCCCGTCATTGACGTATATAGCAATATCCGACAAGGCGGTGATTTTTTCATGATTATAGGCAGGAAAGCGTTTTTTATCTGTGGAAACAGATTCTACAATCAACATATTTTTCCCTCGCGAAACCAATTTATAAAGTCCCGATTTTCCAAAAATAGACAAGATAGTTTTCAACATAGTGTTTTACTAATTTTGTAATTCATATTTGCCGGACAAAAATAAAAATTTCAAGAATAATACCCTAAATCAGGACTGGAAATAGAAAGTAATTTATAATAAATTAGGACATAGTTGTTCTTTCAGAATAGATTCTACTTGGGAGATTAGAGATGCTTCGCCGTCATTAAGGATGACGTAGTTCGCTAATTTTTTCTTTTCTTCATCGCTCATTTGGCTTTGCATACGTTTCAAGACATGCTCGCGCAAGGAAGCGTCTCGCTTTACGGCACGCTCCAATCGTTGTTTTATAGGCGCATAGACCATGACCGTGATGTCTGTTTCGTACACAAAACCAGATTCTATCAAAATAGCTGATTCCATCGCTAATATAGAATGGCATGAACGTTCTGCTGCCCATCTTTGGAAGTCTTTTTGTACGTGCGGGTGAATAATGTTATTTATTGTTTTAGTTTGGTCAGGGCTTTCAAACGTATATGAAGCTAACAACGATTTATTCAATTTTTCACCCCGATATATTTCCTTGCCAAGCAAAGCTACCAACTCTTTACGAATGAAAGGGTCGGAAGTAGTTATGCGTTTAGATTCCTTGTCGGAGATATAAACAGGAACCCCCATTAACTCAAATAACCGAGAAACTACGCTTTTGCCACTGCCTATTCCTCCTGTAATACCTATTTTAATACTCATTTCGATATTTCTTTATATCCGAATCGATACCTGACAAATTTTATATTTGTTTGTCATGCGAAATATATAAAGAAAATCAGATTGTCCTTAAATATAAGGAGAATAATAGTTCGTAAATTTGCAAGAAAGTTTATCGTTAGGAAACGCTTGGAAGCAAGAACAATATTTGTGGTGTTTCAAAAACATACGTAGAAAAATCTGATTCCACGCGTTTGATATTTGACATTTGAAAGCGTTTATTTATCTTTGTCATATCTAAACAATTAGAAGATTATGAAGATATTTCCTTGCACTACCATCAAAAGACTGGACACATACACAATAGAGCATGAGCACATCTCCTCTATTGATCTTATGGAGCAAGCTGCGCGGGCGATAGTCGAGGTCATTACGAATCGGTGGAAGAAGGATGTTCCTGTCATAGTATTTGCCGGTCCAGGCAATAACGGAGGGGATGCTTTGGCTGTGGCACGTATGCTCATTCAAAAAGGATATAAAGTAGAGACTTTTTTGTTCAATATCAAAGGGAGTCTTTCGCACGATTGTCAAGTAAATAAAGAATTGCTGGAAGCGGTGGACGGAGCGGTCTTTACCGAAATAAATAAAGCATTTAGTATACCTGAATTGCCAGAAGGTTATTTAGTTATTGACGGGCTGTTTGGAACAGGGTTAAAAGATTCGTTAAGCGGTGGATTTGCGGCTGTGGTGAATCATATCAACGATGCTCCTGCCACGATTGTATCTATTGATATTCCTTCCGGACTGTCGGGAGATGAGGGTTTGCACAATAATCGCGAATGTGTTGTTCATGCCGATCTCACTCTTTGTTTACACACTCTTAAATTGGCTTTTCTTTTTTCCGAAAATGAAGCAATAATTGGTGAATGGCAATTGGTTGATATGGGTCTTAGTCATGAGGGTATTGAAGAAGTAGAAACTAATTATTTTCTTGTGGAGGAGAAAGACATACGTCTTGCGGTAAAACCCAGAAAAAGGTTTGCTCATAAAGGAGATTTCGGTCATGCGCTGCTTATTGCCGGTTCATACGGGATGGCAGGTGCATCCGTATTGGCTGCCCGTGCTTGTTTGCGTTCTGGTGTTGGACGGATTACAGTGCACGCTCCCATTTGTAACAACGAAATTTTGCAAATAGCAGTCCCCGAAGCAACGGTGGAGCAAGATGTGGGTGATCATTATTTTTCTTGGGTTTCGGCTATGGACAAATATGAGGCTTTGGGTATTGGTCCCGGGTTGGGAGTTTTTGAAGAAACCGAAGATGCGATATTAAAGCAACTGAAAGCTTGTCAACTTCCGGTAGTAATTGATGCGGACGCATTGAACTGTTTGGCAAAAAATAGGGACGCATTAAAATTATTGCCTCCAAATTCCATCCTTACGCCACATGTCAAGGAATTGGAACGCCTGGTAGGTAAATGCCAGAGCTCTTACGAACGACTGATGAAAGCATGTGAGTTAGCTCAAATGTTTCATGTGTATGTTCTTTTGAAAGGAGCGTATTCCGTCCTTATCACTCCCCAACAAGGGTATTTTTTCAATTCTACCGGAAACACAGGGATGGCAACTGCCGGAAGCGGCGATGTGCTGACCGGAGTAATCCTTTCCCTTTTGGCACAAGGTTATTCAGCCGAAGAAGCTGCCAAAGTGGGAGCATACGTGCACGGATTAGCAGGAGATTTGGCATGGGAGAGACTCGGAATGGTTAGTCTGACAGCAGGAGATATTGTCAATTTTTTGCCCGATGCATGGAAATATGTTAATAACCAATAACGACATGAATAGATTAATTGTGATATTAGGAACGTTGTTTTGTGTTTCTGGTTATGCACAGACCGAAGTATCAATGGGAATCACTCGTGGAAAAGATTTCGGAGTGGTTTATATGCTTCCGAAAACAGAGGTCAGACTGGAAGTAAAAACCGTCAAAGTATTATATACACCGGGTAAATTCAGTAAATATGCCGACCGCTACTTACATCTTACTAATGTCTCCCAGGAGCCGGAAGAATATTGGCAATTTATAGGCGTTAATGTAAATGCCGTTGGTATTCCAGATGAAAAGCGTACGTATTTTATAAAAATGAAAGACAAGAGCATTGCTCCATTGGTAGAGTTGACCACAAATGGCATTATAAAGTCCATTAACGTTCCTTACGATCGAAAGCCAAAGGAAAATGTTTCCACAACGATTATTCCAAAGAAAAAAAAGGAAGACCCTTTTTCATTTCTCACAGAAGAGATATTGATAACAGGCTCTTCTGCGAAAATGGCGGAATTGGTAGCCAAGGAAATATATAATATCCGCGAAAGCAAAAATGCTTTATTACGCGGTCAAGCTGATAACATGCCACAAGACGGTGCACAACTGAAATTGATGATTGATGGTCTCAACGAACAGGAAACAGCTTTGTTGACAATGTTTTTAGGTACTGAAGAAAGAGAAGAGAAAATCCATACTTTTTGTGTCGTTCCGAATGGAGAGAGAGGGGATGAAGTGATATTCCGTTTTTCCAAAAAGTTGGGAATCGTAACCGCCGATAATCTTGCCGGCGCCCCGATATATATGAGTTTGAAGGATTTGAAGTCGATAATGATTCCTCCGGAAACCAAAAGGAAAGATGCAGATGGGGTTGCTTACAACGTACCGGGCAGAGTAGCCATAGCTCTTACTAAAGACAAAGAAGTCCTTTTTAACGGTGAATTTCCGGCTACTCAATTCGGTATCATAGAATATTTGACCCCCACGTTATTCAATGGTAAATCAACTCTTAAAATTATATTTAATGAAACAACGGGAGGGCTGATAAAGGTGGATAAGGAAAACACAAAATGAGAAAGAGTCTTATGTTAATTGAGTATAAACTTGCCGAATGTTTTCAGCAATAGCAACAAACTCTTTCTCTTCCAATTTTAATTTCGGATTAGAAAATAGCATATCCGATTCTTTATTAATGGGAATCAAGTGAATGTGTGCATGGGGTACTTCAAGCCCAATTACAGCTATACCTATTCGTTGACAAGAAATGACTTGTTTAATGGCATGTGCCACTTTCTTGGCAAAGATATGCATGGCTGCTGTGTCTTCATCATTCAAATCAAAAATAGAATCTATTTCTTGTTTAGGCACCACTAATGTATGCCCTTTTGTCAACGGATTGATGTCAAGGAATGCAAAGAATTTGTCGTTCTCCGTGATTTTATAACAAGGTATTTCTCCTAAGATAATTCTGCTGAATATTGTTGCCATAGATTAAGATAATATGGTATGTAGATAAATAGTTTATATGGATATATTTACAATTTCCAAGCTAATCATTCCTTGCGGCACCCGAATTTCGGCAATATCCCCGATCTTTTGCCCAGCAGTCCTTGAGCAATAGGAGTGCTTACCGATATTTTCCCTTCTTTGATATTCGCTTCACTTTCGGAAACAATGGTATAAACCATGCGCGTTCCGTTTTTCGCATTTTTCAGTTCCACTTTATTCAGAATCTGTACGGTATCCGTTTTCAATTTCGATTCGTCGATAATTTTGGCATCGGCAATAACAGCTTTTAATTTGCTGATTTTCATTTCCAACATTCCTTGTGCTTCTTTAGCCGCATCGTATTCTGCGTTTTCAGATAAATCTCCTTTATCACGTGCCTCTGCAATCTGCCTCGATATATCGGGACGGTCAACAACCTCCAGCACTCGCAATTCTTCGACTAATTTCTTGTAACCATCTTCAGACATATAAGCCATAGTGATTTCCTCCTTAAATAATAATAAAAAAGATTCCACCATGATAACATGCCGGAACCCCTTTTTACGTTAAAAACATTTTTACGTCTAATTGCAAAGATACTGCTTAATATTTATATATCAAATAAAAATGTCTGCTATATAACATGCTTCTTTGGGTATTTTCTTTTTCTTTTCTATTTTTGTTCCCGATAGAGATTTGTTTTTGGTTTAAACACAGCAATATTATAATGTCATGAGAAAATCGAAAGTGTATTTTACGAACCTGCGCACAAGCCCCAACAGTAATTTATTGGATAAAATGGAGCGTTTAGTCACGAAAGCCGGTATTACAACCATTGATTTCAAAAATCAGTTCACGGCTATTAAAATCCATTTTGGCGAACCGGGTAATTTGGCTTATATACGTGCCAATTATGCTGCGCGAATGGCAAACTTGCTTCGTGGTCTCGGAGCAAAACCTTTTTTGACGGATTGTAATACGCTTTATTCCGGTGGTCGCTCTAATGCCGTAGATCATTTGCAAAGTGCAATGGAAAATGGTTTTAACCCTATTTCCGGACAATGCCAAGTTATTATTGCCGACGGATTGAAAGGAACCGATTATCGGGAGATTGAAATAAACGGTGACTATTGCAAAGCTCCCAAAATAGGAGCCGCTGTTGCCGATGCGGATGTTATTATTTCCATGAATCACTTCAAAGGGCATGAGCAAGCCGGTTTTGGAGGTGCACTCAAGAACCTTGGTATGGGGGCTGCTGCAGTACCCGGTAAGTTGGAATTGCACTCGGCTTCTCAACCTGTTATCAATGCGGAAAATTGTATCGGTTGTAAAGTTTGTGTAAAACATTGCGCACATAACGCACTTAGTCTGAATGCGAACCGAAAAGCTGAAATTGATTACAACAAATGTATCGGTTGTGGGCAATGCGTAGCTCTTTGTCAGTATGACGGAGCTTTAATGGGTGCTGGAGACACATCGGAACGTTTGAACTGTAAAATTGCAGAATATACATGGGCAATATTAAAAGATAAACCACATTTTCATATCAGTTTTATCATGAATGTTTCGCCCGAATGTGATTGCTGGAATCATAATGATGCTCCAATAGTACCCGATTTAGGTATGGCTAGTTCTTCCGACCCTGTGGCGCTTGATAAGGCTTGTGCCGATATTGTGACTGCTGCACCGATGGCTCAAACCGATAACATATTGTCTTCCCGGCATCAGCACGAACATTTGGAAGGAGCGGATAAATTTCATTTATTACATCCGGAAACGAATTGGCTGGCAGGATTGAAACATGCCGAAAAGCTGGGAATGGGGACTATGGACTATGAATTAATTACGGTATAAGCGTGTCTTGAAAAGAAGGAATTAAGAGATACTGTTTTCTCTCTTAATTCCTTCTTTTATTCATTTGAAATGCCCGATGGGATGATTGATTAGAGGCAATTGCGTTTCCTTCAGATTTAAAACCCTTTTTAATTGGTCTGTATCCATGGTTGCACGTGGTACGGTGGCTAAGTTGGCTGCTGCACAAAATAAGGCAATATTTTGGGATACGATTCCCACATCTACCGCTCCCATTTGTTGTATTCTAAGATTTTTTGCATCCCCTAAACGCGACAAGTCGGTAACTAGTACCAATGAAAGCGGAGCACTTTTTACAAAATCTTGCCCTCCTGCCACAGCAGCACGATAATCTCCTTCGGCAACCAAATCCAATTTATGCTCTTTTGCATCATACAAATATGCACCGATAGGCAGTATGACATATACATCCACATCTTTACGATCCATAGCGGAAGGAGCTGTCCGTTTGCCGTCCGAACGATTAACACCATTTGCAGCCCATAATACATCCGATAAATCGGCAATACTGATTTCCTTTACCGCATATTCACGGGTAGATTTCCTGTCAGAAAGAGCTTTCATGAATGTGATGGAACGATGCGTGTTTGGCTTTAACAGTTTGATAACTTTGTCGGCTGCGAAACTTGCCGTTACGGACATTGCCATAAGCAAAACTAATACATTGACTTTTTTCATAACCATTTAATTTATTGTGTATAACATGATTCACATATTCCATTACATAATAGTGGCAAAATAATCGAATAAAAGCATATCATACAATTTCCGTATGAAGATTCTTCATACATAGATTCAACTTATATATACTCATACTATCAACACTGTGCGTATATGCACCTCGTTCGTGCGTATATGCACGCTTTTATATTTAGTAATCTTGGTAATTATCTGAAATAGAAAAGATTACTTCTTTGGCATAGTTTTTGAATGTTCCTTATAAAAGGAATAAAAGTGATTAGAAGATCGCAACTCGTATTATGTATCGCTGCCTGCTTTGTTTGCCAAACGATGGCAGGACAAACAGGAGTATTGGAATTGACCCTGAAAGAAGCTGTGGAAAGGGTGCAACAATATTCGTCCGATGCACAGGCTGCCAGGCATATATTCCGGTCGGAATATTGGAATTATCAATATTACCGAGCAAATTACCTGCCTTCGCTAGGGCTTACCTCTACTCCGTATTTAGACCGCGCCATTAACAAGGTTACTCTGGCAGACGGTACTGTGAAATTCGTGGAGCAGAACATGCTTAATACGGATTTGTCTCTTACGCTCAATCAAAACATTCCTTTGACAGGAGGAAGTTTCTTCCTAGAAACGGCTGCCCAACGTATGGATATGTTAAGTAGTAAAACTACTTCGTGGCAAACGTCGCCTATAATTGTTGGTTATCGTCAATCTCTCTTCGGTTACAATAGTTTGAAATGGGAGAGACGTATTGAACCTATCCGTTATCGCGAAGCGCAAAGGAGGTATATAGAAACTCTGGAGCTGACGGCTTCGCGCGCAACAGATCGTTTCTTTGCTCTGGCAACGGCACAAAGCAATTATGAAACGGCGTTTGCCACGAAGTAGTTTTACTACTTAACATATCCATACGTTGGGCAGCCGTTTCTAGGAAGAAACTTCCTCCTGTCAAAGGAATGTTTTGATTGAGCGTAAGAGACAAATCCGTATTAAGCATGTTCTGCTCCACGAATTTCACAGTACCGTCTGCCAGAGTAACCTTGTTAATGGCGCGGTCTAAATACGGAGTAGAGGTAAGCCCTAGCGAAGGCAGGTAATTTGCTCGGTAATATTGATAATTCCAATATTCCGACCGGAATATATGCCTGGCAGCCTGTGCATCGGACGAATATTGTTGCACCCTTTCCACAGCTTCTTTCAGGGTCAATTCCAATACTCCTGTTTGTCCTGCCATCGTTTGGCAAACAAAGCAGGCAGCGATACATAATACGAGTTGCGATCTTCTAATCACTTTTATTCCTTTTATAAGGAACATTCAAAAACTATGCCAAAGAAGTAATCTTTTCTATTTCAGATAATTACCAAGATTACTAAATATAAAAGCGTGCATATACGCACGAACGAGGTGCATATACGCACAGTGTTGATAGTATGAGTATATATAAGTTGAATCTATGTATGAAGAATCTTCATACGGAAATTGTATGATATGCTTTTATTCGATTATTTTGCCACTATTATGTAATGGAATATGTGAATCATGTTATACACAATAAATTAAATGGTTATGAAAAAAGTCAATGTATTAGTTTTGCTTATGGCAATGTCCGTAACGGCAAGTTTCGCAGCCGACAAAGTTATCAAACTGTTAAAGCCAAACACGCATCGTTCCATCACATTCATGAAAGCTCTTTCTGACAGGAAATCTACCCGTGAATATGCGGTAAAGGAAATCAGTATTGCCGATTTATCGGATGTATTATGGGCTGCAAATGGTGTTAATCGTTCGGACGGCAAACGGACAGCTCCTTCCGCTATGGATCGTAAAGATGTGGATGTATATGTCATACTGCCTATCGGTGCATATTTGTATGATGCAAAAGAGCATAAATTGGATTTGGTTGCCGAAGGAGATTATCGTGCTGCTGTGGCAGGAGGGCAAGATTTTGTAAAAAGTGCTCCGCTTTCATTGGTACTAGTTACCGACTTGTCGCGTTTAGGGGATGCAAAAAATCTTAGAATACAACAAATGGGAGCGGTAGATGTGGGAATCGTATCCCAAAATATTGCCTTATTTTGTGCAGCAGCCAACTTAGCCACCGTACCACGTGCAACCATGGATACAGACCAATTAAAAAGGGTTTTAAATCTGAAGGAAACGCAATTGCCTCTAATCAATCATCCCATCGGGCATTTCAAATGAATAAAAGAAGGAATTAAGAGAGAAAACAGTATCTCTTAATTCCTTCTTTTCAAGACACGCTTATACCGTAATTAATTCATAGTCCATAGTCCCCATTCCCAGCTTTTCGGCATGTTTCAATCCTGCCAGCCAATTCGTTTCCGGATGTAATAAATGAAATTTATCCGCTCCTTCCAAATGTTCGTGCTGATGCCGGGAAGACAATATGTTATCGGTTTGAGCCATCGGTGCAGCAGTCACAATATCGGCACAAGCCTTATCAAGCGCCACAGGGTCGGAAGAACTAGCCATACCTAAATCGGGTACTATTGGAGCATCATTATGATTCCAGCAATCACATTCGGGCGAAACATTCATGATAAAACTGATATGAAAATGTGGTTTATCTTTTAATATTGCCCATGTATATTCTGCAATTTTACAGTTCAAACGTTCCGATGTGTCTCCAGCACCCATTAAAGCTCCGTCATACTGACAAAGAGCTACGCATTGCCCACAACCGATACATTTGTTGTAATCAATTTCAGCTTTTCGGTTCGCATTCAGACTAAGTGCGTTATGTGCGCAATGTTTTACACAAACTTTACAACCGATACAATTTTCCGCATTGATAACAGGTTGAGAAGCCGAGTGCAATTCCAACTTACCGGGTACTGCAGCAGCCCCCATACCAAGGTTCTTGAGTGCACCTCCAAAACCGGCTTGCTCATGCCCTTTGAAGTGATTCATGGAAATAATAACATCCGCATCGGCAACAGCGGCTCCTATTTTGGGAGCTTTGCAATAGTCACCGTTTATTTCAATCTCCCGATAATCGGTTCCTTTCAATCCGTCGGCAATAATAACTTGGCATTGTCCGGAAATAGGGTTAAAACCATTTTCCATTGCACTTTGCAAATGATCTACGGCATTAGAGCGACCACCGGAATAAAGCGTATTACAATCCGTCAAAAAAGGTTTTGCTCCGAGACCACGAAGCAAGTTTGCCATTCGCGCAGCATAATTGGCACGTATATAAGCCAAATTACCCGGTTCGCCAAAATGGATTTTAATAGCCGTGAACTGATTTTTGAAATCAATGGTTGTAATACCGGCTTTCGTGACTAAACGCTCCATTTTATCCAATAAATTACTGTTGGGGCTTGTGCGCAGGTTCGTAAAATACACTTTCGATTTTCTCATGACATTATAATATTGCTGTGTTTAAACCAAAAACAAATCTCTATCGGGAACAAAAATAGAAAAGAAAAAGAAAATACCCAAAGAAGCATGTTATATAGCAGACATTTTTATTTGATATATAAATATTAAGCAGTATCTTTGCAATTAGACGTAAAAATGTTTTTAACGTAAAAAGGGGTTCCGGCATGTTATCATGGTGGAATCTTTTTTATTATTATTTAAGGAGGAAATCACTATGGCTTATATGTCTGAAGATGGTTACAAGAAATTAGTCGAAGAATTGCGAGTGCTGGAGGTTGTTGACCGTCCCGATATATCGAGGCAGATTGCAGAGGCACGTGATAAAGGAGATTTATCTGAAAACGCAGAATACGATGCGGCTAAAGAAGCACAAGGAATGTTGGAAATGAAAATCAGCAAATTAAAAGCTGTTATTGCCGATGCCAAAATTATCGACGAATCGAAATTGAAAACGGATACCGTACAGATTCTGAATAAAGTGGAACTGAAAAATGCGAAAAACGGAACGCGCATGGTTTATACCATTGTTTCCGAAAGTGAAGCGAATATCAAAGAAGGGAAAATATCGGTAAGCACTCCTATTGCTCAAGGACTGCTGGGCAAAAGATCGGGGATATTGCCGAAATTCGGGTGCCGCAAGGAATGATTAGCTTGGAAATTGTAAATATATCCATATAAACTATTTATCTACATACCATATTATCTTAATCTATGGCAACAATATTCAGCAGAATTATCTTAGGAGAAATACCTTGTTATAAAATCACGGAGAACGACAAATTCTTTGCATTCCTTGACATCAATCCGTTGACAAAAGGGCATACATTAGTGGTGCCTAAACAAGAAATAGATTCTATTTTTGATTTGAATGATGAAGACACAGCAGCCATGCATATCTTTGCCAAGAAAGTGGCACATGCCATTAAACAAGTCATTTCTTGTCAACGAATAGGTATAGCTGTAATTGGGCTTGAAGTACCCCATGCACACATTCACTTGATTCCCATTAATAAAGAATCGGATATGCTATTTTCTAATCCGAAATTAAAATTGGAAGAGAAAGAGTTTGTTGCTATTGCTGAAAACATTCGGCAAGTTTATACTCAATTAACATAAGACTCTTTCTCATTTTGTGTTTTCCTTATCCACCTTTATCAGCCCTCCCGTTGTTTCATTAAATATAATTTTAAGAGTTGATTTACCATTGAATAACGTGGGGGTCAAATATTCTATGATACCGAATTGAGTAGCCGGAAATTCACCGTTAAAAAGGACTTCTTTGTCTTTAGTAAGAGCTATGGCTACTCTGCCCGGTACGTTGTAAGCAACCCCATCTGCATCTTTCCTTTTGGTTTCCGGAGGAATCATTATCGACTTCAAATCCTTCAAACTCATATATATCGGGGCGCCGGCAAGATTATCGGCGGTTACGATTCCCAACTTTTTGGAAAAACGGAATATCACTTCATCCCCTCTCTCTCCATTCGGAACGACACAAAAAGTATGGATTTTCTCTTCTCTTTCTTCAGTACCTAAAAACATTGTCAACAAAGCTGTTTCCTGTTCGTTGAGACCATCAATCATCAATTTCAGTTGTGCACCGTCTTGTGGCATGTTATCAGCTTGACCGCGTAATAAAGCATTTTTGCTTTCGCGGATATTATATATTTCCTTGGCTACCAATTCCGCCATTTTCGCAGAAGAGCCTGTTATCAATATCTCTTCTGTGAGAAATGAAAAAGGGTCTTCCTTTTTTTTCTTTGGAATAATCGTTGTGGAAACATTTTCCTTTGGCTTTCGATCGTAAGGAACGTTAATGGACTTTATAATGCCATTTGTGGTCAACTCTACCAATGGAGCAATGCTCTTGTCTTTCATTTTTATAAAATACGTACGCTTTTCATCTGGAATACCAACGGCATTTACATTAACGCCTATAAATTGCCAATATTCTTCCGGCTCCTGGGAGACATTAGTAAGATGTAAGTAGCGGTCGGCATATTTACTGAATTTACCCGGTGTATATAATACTTTGACGGTTTTTACTTCCAGTCTGACCTCTGTTTTCGGAAGCATATAAACCACTCCGAAATCTTTTCCACGAGTGATTCCCATTGATACTTCGGTCTGTGCATAACCAGAAACACAAAACAACGTTCCTAATATCACAATTAATCTATTCATGTCGTTATTGGTTATTAACATATTTCCATGCATCGGGCAAAAAATTGACAATATCTCCTGCTGTCAGACTAACCATTCCGAGTCTCTCCCATGCCAAATCTCCTGCTAATCCGTGCACGTATGCTCCCACTTTGGCAGCTTCTTCGGCTGAATAACCTTGTGCCAAAAGGGAAAGGATTACTCCGGTCAGCACATCGCCGCTTCCGGCAGTTGCCATCCCTGTGTTTCCGGTAGAATTGAAAAAATACCCTTGTTGGGGAGTGATAAGGACGGAATACGCTCCTTTCAAAAGAACATACACATGAAACATTTGAGCTAACTCACATGCTTTCATCAGTCGTTCGTAAGAGCTCTGGCATTTACCTACCAGGCGTTCCAATTCCTTGACATGTGGCGTAAGGATGGAATTTGGAGGCAATAATTTTAATGCGTCCCTATTTTTTGCCAAACAGTTCAATGCGTCCGCATCAATTACTACCGGAAGTTGACAAGCTTTCAGTTGCTTTAATATCGCATCTTCGGTTTCTTCAAAAACTCCCAACCCGGGACCAATACCCAAAGCCTCATATTTGTCCATAGCCGAAACCCAAGAAAAATAATGATCACCCACATCTTGCTCCACCGTTGCTTCGGGGACTGCTATTTGCAAAATTTCGTTGTTACAAATGGGAGCGTGCACTGTAATCCGTCCAACACCAGAACGCAAACAAGCACGGGCAGCCAATACGGATGCACCTGCCATCCCGTATGAACCGGCAATAAGCAGCGCATGACCGAAATCTCCTTTATGAGCAAACCTTTTTCTGGGTTTTACCGCAAGACGTATGTCTTTCTCCTCCACAAGAAAATAATTAGTTTCTACTTCTTCAATACCCTCATGACTAAGACCCATATCAACCAATTGCCATTCACCAATTATTGCTTCATTTTCGGAAAAAAGAAAAGCCAATTTAAGAGTGTGTAAACAAAGAGTGAGATCGGCATGAACAACACATTCGCGATTATTGTGCAAACCCTCATCTCCCGACAGTCCGGAAGGAATATCAATAGATACAATCGTGGCAGGAGCATCGTTGATATGATTCACCACAGCCGCAAATCCACCGCTTAACGAATCTTTTAACCCTGTTCCAAACAGCCCGTCAATAACTAAATAACCTTCTGGCAATTCAGGTATACTAAATGCTTTATTTATTTCGGTAAAGACCGCTCCGTCCACCGCTTCCAGCAATTCTTTATTTACTTGACAATCGTGCGAAAGACTCCCTTTGATATTGAACAAAAAAGTCTCTACTTTATATCCTTTTTGAATGAGCATACGTGCCACAGCCAAAGCATCCCCTCCGTTATTGCCTGGACCGGCAAATACTATGACAGGAACATCCTTCTTCCACCGATTCGTAATGACCTCGACTATCGCCCGCGCAGCTTGCTCCATAAGATCAATAGAGGAGATGTGCTCATGCTCTATTGTGTATGTGTCCAGTCTTTTGATGGTAGTGCAAGGAAATATCTTCATAATCTTCTAATTGTTTAGATATGACAAAGATAAATAAACGCTTTCAAATGTCAAATATCAAACGCGTGGAATCAGATTTTTCTACGTATGTTTTTGAAACACCACAAATATTGTTCTTGCTTCCAAGCGTTTCCTAACGATAAACTTTCTTGCAAATTTACGAACTATTATTCTCCTTATATTTAAGGACAATCTGATTTTCTTTATATATTTCGCATGACAAACAAATATAAAATTTGTCAGGTATCGATTCGGATATAAAGAAATATCGAAATGAGTATTAAAATAGGTATTACAGGAGGAATAGGCAGTGGCAAAAGCGTAGTTTCTCGGTTATTTGAGTTAATGGGGGTTCCTGTTTATATCTCCGACAAGGAATCTAAACGCATAACTACTTCCGACCCTTTCATTCGTAAAGAGTTGGTAGCTTTGCTTGGCAAGGAAATATATCGGGGTGAAAAATTGAATAAATCGTTGTTAGCTTCATATACGTTTGAAAGCCCTGACCAAACTAAAACAATAAATAACATTATTCACCCGCACGTACAAAAAGACTTCCAAAGATGGGCAGCAGAACGTTCATGCCATTCTATATTAGCGATGGAATCAGCTATTTTGATAGAATCTGGTTTTGTGTACGAAACAGACATCACGGTCATGGTCTATGCGCCTATAAAACAACGATTGGAGCGTGCCGTAAAGCGAGACGCTTCCTTGCGCGAGCATGTCTTGAAACGTATGCAAAGCCAAATGAGCGATGAAGAAAAGAAAAAATTAGCGAACTACGTCATCCTTAATGACGGCGAAGCATCTCTAATCTCCCAAGTAGAATCTATTCTGAAAGAACAACTATGTCCTAATTTATTATAAATTACTTTCTATTTCCAGTCCTGATTTAGGGTATTATTCTTGAAATTTTTATTTTTGTCCGGCAAATATGAATTACAAAATTAGTAAAACACTATGTTGAAAACTATCTTGTCTATTTTTGGAAAATCGGGACTTTATAAATTGGTTTCGCGAGGGAAAAATATGTTGATTGTAGAATCTGTTTCCACAGATAAAAAACGCTTTCCTGCCTATAATCATGAAAAAATCACCGCCTTGTCGGATATTGCTATATACGTCAATGACGGGGAGATACCTTTGAAAGATGTGCTTATATCCATCAAAGAAAAAGAAAACAGTGCAACCATACCTCTTGACATAAAAAAGGCAACCCCCGACGAATTACGGGTATACATGGAAAAAGTTCTTCCGGATTTTGACAAGGAAAGGGTACATATTACCGACATCAAAAAAATAATTTCATGGTATAACATTCTTATCACCAATGGAATTACGGATTTTAATGCGGAAGATGCCGGTAAAGAAAAGGAAATTGAAACAGAATAGGTATCTTACTCATTGAAAACAGTTTTAATTGCCGTGGGGCGCACTGTTGAACAACATTATGTTACAGCAGTCAATGACTACGTTCAACGGATAAAACATTTCATTGCTTTTGATTTGGAAATAATCCCCGAATTAAAGAACACCAAAAGCTTGACACAAGAGCAATGGAAAGAAAAAGAAGGTGAATTGATTCTCAAATCCTTTCAGGCGGGTGATGCCATTATTCTACTTGATGAATACGGAAAAGAGTTTTGCTCATTGGATTTTGCCTATTGGATGGAAAAGAAAATGGTAAACACCGGTAAGCGGTTGGTATTTGTTATTGGGGGACCTTACGGTTTTTCACCCAAGATTTATCGAGAGGCTCATGAAATAATATCTCTTTCGCAAATGACTTTTTCTCATCAAATGGTGCGACTTGTTTTTGTCGAACAGCTTTATCGCGCTATGACGATACTGAACGGAAGCCCCTACCACCACAAATAAAAAACGGAACTATCTATTTTAGTCTTGTAACTAATGCAGCAGTTGTTTAAAGGCGGTATTACATCAATAGCCTATCGGTATATCGCATGATCACGTAGAGATTTGCTCACAACTACTCCATAAATATACTTCTGCTTATCAACAAGACTAAAATAGATAATTCCGATAAAAAATATACTTCTTATCCGAATCATTCATTGGTTATCGGCAAGTTCAATCACTTCCAAATCTTTAAACTCTCCGTTATCAATGACAAATCGCACTAACGTCCGCACTTTGTGAAAACCAGACATTCCCGCAGCTCCCGGATTGATATGCAACAAATCCAACGTCTTGTCGTATTTTACTTTTAATATATGCGAATGTCCACTGATAAAAAGCTTCGGAGGATGGATGAAAATGCTGTCACGAATGGAAACGTCATATTTACCGGGATACCCACCGATATGCTTCATTAACACATCTGCGCCGTCCACCGTAAAACGGGCTATCTGTGGAAACATGGAATGTATATCCTTGCCGTCAATGTTCCCGTAAACGGCTCGAAAAGGACATAAGTTCGCCAGATTTTGTGCTATCTCGACCGAACCAATGTCCCCTGCATGCCATATTTCATCACATTCTTTAAAGTAAGATGAATATTTATCATCGCACCAACCGTGCGTATCCGATAGTAATCCTATTTTCGTCATTATTTGAATGTGTCCCAATTAACATTTTTCATATCCCCTGTTTGGTTCAATGCAGTGTGCATAGCAAAAGCGGCTTGAAGGCAATGTGGAGTTTGTCCTTTACTTGCAATTTTCAGATAATCCCAAAGAATATTTTTGTAATCAGGATGTGCACAATTTTCGATAATTTCGCGTGCCCTTTCCGTCGGACTTTTGCCACGAAGGTCTGCGATACCTTGCTCAGTAATAATAATATTTACGGAATGTTCGTTATGATCATGGTGAGAAACCATCGGAACAATGGAACTGATTTTCCCTTCTTTTGCCACAGACGGGCAGGAGAATATAGAAATATACGCATTGCGGGTAAAATCGCCTGAACCACCCACCCCGTTCATCATCTTGATACCACCAATGTGAGTTGAATTGATATTACCGTAACTATCAGCTTCGATAGCTGTATTCATCGAAATAAGCCCCAATCGACGGGCTATTTCGGGACTGTTTGATATTTCAGACGGGCGAATGACCATTTTATTGCGGAAAAAATCC
>SNRY01000274.1_pt1 | contig 18871 bp, 22 predicted proteins | sample 4693421 | NCBI WGS metagenome assembly SNRY01 (sample SAMN11003215, study PRJNA524138) | termite gut metagenome | isolation source: Bacteroidetes bacterial symbionts from single cell of protist host amplifed... | host: Streblomastix strix ... | reverse complement strand
TTTAAATTTCGCTTTACAACTGCTTTCGTCAGGATATTGAGATACAAAATTTAGTAAATTCATAATATTTGCCAGCTTTTTTTGCGAAGATAAACAACTTAGGTGAAACAACGGATAATCATTTTATGTTTATAACAATTTTAAAACATGAAAAAAATATTTTTTATAGGATTGTGGTGTTTCATTTTATTTGAGATAAGTCTATCAGCTAAAAATTATAATGAAATAAACGAAGGGTTTTTTACTACTAATAAAATTGATAATTTGATAATTGGTCAGATAAATAATGCACAAGATAGTATAATAATAGCAGTTTGTTCTTTTGATTGGAAGCCTATATCAGATGCTCTTATAGAGGCGAAAAATAAAGGGAAAAAGGTTGTTGTTTTAACAGATAAAAGATCTGTCAATATGCCAATGAAAAATTTGTCCTCTAATTATGAGGAATCATGTGTTGCATATATCAAGTCTCATGGAATCGAAACATACTTATATGATGACTCTATCCATCAAGGATGTATGCGCATCATAAATTTGTTTTAGTTGATGATTCCATAGTCATGACAGGGTCTTATAATTTTCAAAAAAATCAACCATAGCAAATGCTGAAAGTATAATTTTAATGAAGAATAAGAATCTTTCATCGAAATTTTATAACGAATTTATTCGTTTAAAAAACATATCTGCAAGTGATTCTTCATTGCCTTATGAAGTTAGAATTAATTCCAATGAAGTAAAAAATGTATATTTTAGTGCAGATAAACTTGATAATTTTATAATTAGTCAAATAAAAAAAGCTTCTGATAGTATTATAATCGTTAATGCCTATTTTGATTGGAAACCAATAGCAGACGCTCTCATTGAGGTAAAAAATCAAGGAAAGAAAGTAGTTGTCTTAACAGATAAGTCAACAGAGTATAGATATATGAAAGATGCATTTGTAAATTATAATGAACTTTGTATGGAATATCTCCAATCTTATGAAATTGAGATTTATTTATATGATGACCGGATTCATAAAGGAATTATGCACTAAAAATACATTTTGATAGATCATGCTATAGCTATATATGGATCTTATAATTTTCTCAAATCTGGAACAATGGCTGATGCTGAAAATGTTATTTTGATAGAAAATAAGAAGATCGTATCTAAGCTATATAATGAATTTTTGCGTTTAAAAAGCATGTCTGACAACTATCAAAAACTACTACTAATTTCCAAATTCAATTTAAAGAAAGCTTTCTTATATTTACAAAATAATAAAGGAATCTGGATTTCAATCATTTTGAATATATTGTTATTTTTTATTCTATTAAGGTATATTTATTTTAATAGATGTAAAGATTAATTTTTTGATGGAAAATAAATGATTTTTGAAAAAAAATAGAATATGAATACTTCAAAGATAATTGCTGAAATAGGCTGCAATCATAAAGGAAATATGAACATAGCCAAAAAAATGATAATGACTGCGGCTACATATTGCAAAGTTAATGTAGTGAAGTTTCAAAAGCGGAATAATAAGGAACTCCTATCGGAAGACGAATATAATGCCCCCCATCCTAATCCGGCTAATTCTTATGGGGATACTTATGGTACTCATCGGGAATTTTTAGAGTTTGATTTGGAACAACATAGACAACTAAAAAACTGGTGTGAGGAATTTAGTGTTGAATATTCAACTTCGGTATGGGATGTTACTTCTGCGAGAGAAATTTGTACATTGAATCCGGTTTTAATTAAAGTTCCTTCGGCTTGTAATTTAAACAAAAATTTATTGGAATACCTCTGCAAGTATTTTAAAGGAGAAATTCATCTTTCTTTTGGAATGACAACCAAAGAGGAAGAAGAAAGGATCGTATCTTTTTTTGAATCGAAAGGAAGAAACAATGATTTGGTAATTTATAGCTGTACGTCGGGTTATCCTGTTCCGTTTGAAGATATTTGTTTATTGGATATTAAGCGACTTCAAGAGCAATTTGCCCATCGCGTGAAAGCAATCGGTTTCTCTGGACACCATTTAGGGATTGCTGTTGATACGGCAGCAGTTGCATTAGGCGCTGAATGGATAGAAAGACACTTTACGTTAGATAGAACATGGAAAGGTACAGACCATGCTGCATCATTGGAACCTGACGGAATGCGGAAACTTGTAAGAAATTGTAAAGCGGTTTATGTGTCTTTGAAGAATAAAGAAGAAGATATATTGGACATTGAGAAAGTACAACGCAGTAAACTTAAAAAACATCAGGTGAAATGGGACGAATAATTGCTTTTATACCGGTACGAGGGGGAAGTAAATCCATTCCGTTGAAGAACATAAAAGATTTTTGTGGTAAACCTTTGGTATATTGGACTATATCAAGACTTCAGCCGATAGACATTGTAGATGAAATTGTAATAGCAACCGATTCTGATGAAATAGAACAGGTGGTAGATTCTTTTTCTTTTTCAAAAGTAACGATTTTCCGTCGTTCGACGGAAAATGCATGTAATACGGCAAGTACGGAAAGTGTAATGCTGGAATATCTTCATAACAAAAAATTGGCGGAGGATGATATTTTTATGCTTGTACAGGCTACTTCTCCATTAACTGAAAGTAAACATTTTGAAGAAGCATTAGATATGTATTCTGCTGGAGAATATGATTCCATACTTACGTGCGTACGTAGTTATCATTTTTTTTGGAATCCGAACGGAACTTCTGAGAATTATGATTATCACAATCGTCCCCGTCGCCAGGATTTTGAAGGAGGATTGATGGAGAATGGAGCGTTTTATATCAATACAGTTGCCAATATTCTTGAATCTCAGAATCGTTTGAGCGGTAAGATAGGTATTTACGAAATGCCTGGATACACGGCTATGGAAATTGATGAGCCTGATGATTGGATTATTTTAGAAAATTTAATGAGAAAGCATGTCCTTTCTAAACATAGCCAACCAAAGAAAAAAATAAAACTTGTGTTGACAGATGTGGATGGAGTATTGACAGATGGTGGTATGTATTATTCGGAGAATGGCGATGAATTGAAGAAGTTTAATACTCGTGATGGAATGGCATTTCAATTACTTCGGGAAGCTGGCATAAAGACAGGTATTATAACTTCAGAAAATACGAAGATCGTTGAGAATCGTGCGAAGAAACTGAAGGTGGATTATCTTTATCAAGGGAAATGCGAAGGGGGTAAACTTGCTGCTGCAAAGGAAATATGCAAGAAAGAAGGAATAAGTCTTGAAGAAGTGGCATATATTGGGGATGATGTGAATTGTCTGGAATTGTTGGAGGTGGTAGGAATGAAGGCTTGCCCGGCAGATGCAATTAAAGAAATTAGGAATATACCTAATATTATTTATTTATCAAAAAAAGGAGGAGAAGGAGTTGCTAGGGAATATATAGATATAATTTTCAAGTCTAATGATAAATCTTAGTAGAAAATTTGTGTTTCGTTAACGATTACAATCAAATACAACCACTCCTGTGGTGGAGAAATAGAAATATAATTATAAATTTTAACCATTCAACTTCTCTGTTTATTTGAAGGATATTATCAAAGAATATGAAGGCAAATAATTTTTATAGGATGATGTTCATTTCAATGGCTTACAAAAAGTATATTAAAGATAATTATAAATAATAATATATGAAAAAGATAATAATATTAACAGGTGAACCATTAACCATGTATACTGAGAGAATATTATGTATAAATGAATTTATAAAAGAAGGTTTTAATGTTGAGTATTGGGATTGCTCACAATATTTTTATCTGGGCTTATCTCTAAGCGATAGTGTTTTACGAGACTATATTTTTAAAATAAAAACTCTACATGATTTACGTGATGCTTTTTCTATTATTAATATTCAAGATGCAATTTTTATATTAGGAGCAGCTATGAGATGGAAATATCAGACATTTTTTAAATTATTATCTCAAAAGCAATGTGTATTTATAAAAATAGATTATTATGCTAATACAAGTATAAAAATTCCTCTGAAAGAACAAATAAAAATAATATTTTCATCTCGATTTTTAGAACTTTTAAAAAGGGAAATGATGAATATTACATTTAGTTATTATAATAAGTATATCAATGGATTCAAATATATGTATTATCTGACATCTTCTTCAATTGTTACATCCACACATAAAATAAATCATCCTGATTATGAAGAATATCAAGAATATATTAAAGCCCAAACCCTAACTCCCCATATGAGATATATTATATTTTCCGATATATATTTCCCGTTTCACCCAGACCTTAAATATTTTTTGGCTTATCGAGTATTTTCTAATCCTAAAGAGTATTGGAAGACTTTAACTAATTTTTTTGATTATTTAGAGAATAGGTTTAATATGCCAGTTATAATAGCTGCTCATCCTAAATCTGAATATAAGGGAAATGAATTTGGGAATAGGGAAATTGTGAAATATAAATCCTGTGAGTTAATTGCTAATTCTCAATTTGTTGTAACTCATACTAGTAATTCAATATCATTTGCTGTATTAGCAAATAAACCTACAATATTTATAACAACAAATGGGATAAAACAATATAAAGGATTTAATTCACATTTATATTCTTTAGCGAAGTTTTTCCAAAAGTGCGTTTATAATATTGACAAAATTAATTATGATAGCATTTCTATATCTGAAATACCATTTAATATTCGTGAAAAATATATATATGACTATTTAACATCAAAAGAAATTCAAAATCAATCAAATCAACAAATTCTTTGTAATCTGTTTAAAGGAATATAATTTAAATACTCGTAAAAACATGTTCGAAATTGAATTGAGAGAAAATGCTTAGTCATGTATGTTTTTTTATTAGCTCTATTTCTAATAGTGAGGGTACGGAACGAATAACAACTTCTTTAGCCAATTCTTTAATAAAAGAAGGATATAATGTTTCTATTATTAGTTTATGTCAAAACAATGAATCTGTTTTTCAAATAGATTCTAAAATTCAATTATATATTCTTTTTAAGAAACCGAAGCCTTATCCATTATTAATATTTGTTATATTATGGAAGTTATGTGTAATAATTCATGAGAAAAGTGTGGATATGATAATTAATGTTGATGTTATTTTGGCACTTTTCACACTTCCTTTAAGATACACATTCAAAGTTGAACAGCAAGATATTATTAGCTGTAGGAAGATGCACATATCAAAAAGGATTTGATATATGGAGTGATATATGGAGTGAAATAAAAAACAAATCAATCTCGAAAGATTGGATTTTGAGAATAATAGGTGATGGTGAGGATAAAAACAAGTTGAAAAAAAAGCTGATAATATGAATCTTTTATCTTCTATTGAGTTTATTTCTACACAAAAAGATGTATCTCAATATTATTTATCTTCTGCTATATATGTGATGACCTCACGTCATGAAGGTTTTCCGATGGTTTTGTTAGAAGCTCAGTCATACGGTCTCCCAATTGTTAGTTTTGACTGTTTAACAGGTCCTAAAGATTTAATAATAAGTGGAGTAGATGGTTTTCTAATACCATTTGGAAATATACAAGTTATGACGGAGAAGTTGCTTTTTTTAATGATAAATACGAAAAAAAGAAAAGAAATGGGTTTAAATGCATTATGTAAAAGCTCAAATTATTTAGTTGATAATATTATTAATAAATGGAAAAATATATTAGAGTGAGCTATTATAATTTTTGTATTTATATATGTGGCTTTTTACTTTAAGTAGGCAAGATATCTATTCATCACAAAAAACAGTAGACTTTAATCCTAAATATCTTTCATTCGTGATAAATTAATTATAAGCTTTTGGAAATTATCCTTACTACCATTTGGCTTATTATATTATATTAAAAATAAATAATACTAATGAGAATTCTCCACGTGATTAATACATTATGCGTCGGCGGAGCCGAAAATTTGTTAACAGAAATAATACCATTACAGAATAAAGAAAATATTGCCGATATATTACTTTTAAACGGAATAATGACTCCGTTAAAAAAACAGTTGGAGGATAATAACTATTCTATTTATTCAATAGATATAAATAATAATATTTACAATCCTATAATAATATTTAAAATTATACCGTATTTAAAAAAATATGATCTGGTTCATGTACATCTGTTTCCTGCGCAATATTGGGTTGTTTTTGCAAAATTAATTAGCTTGTCTAAAATAAAGATAATTACAACTGAACATAATACAGACAATAGAAGAAGACATATCTATGTATTTAAATATATAGATATGTTTATATATTCTATGTATGATAAAGTTATATGTGTATCTGATAAAACTAAGACAAATTTAATTTCATATATTGGGTTGGAGTATAATACAATTACCATTTATAATGGGATAAATATATTTAAATATCTTAATGCTCCTGTTGCTGATAGAAGAGAAATTTTGGACTTGGATGAAACAGTGATTGTAGTAACAATGGTTGCTGGCTTTAGGGCTTCAAAGGGTCAATTAACTTTAATTAAAGCTATTTCAAATTTACCTGATAATTTTCATTTAGTATTAGTTGGAGATGGCATTTATAGAAAAAAATGTGAACTACTTGTTACTGAATTGAATATCGTAAATCAAGTTCATTTTTTGGGAATAAGGACAGATGTTCCAGAGTTATTAAAAATGTCGGATATAATTGTTATGTCTTCACACTATGAAGGATTATCATTATCTTCGATTGAAGGTATGAGTGTTAATAAGCCTTTTGTGGCAAGTGATGTCGACGGGCTTCACGAGGTGGTTACTGGTGCTGGTATATTATTTCAGGAAAATAATAATATTGAACTATCAAGAATTTTATACAAATTATCAGTAGACAAAAATATGTCATTACAAATAGCGAATAAATGCCTTCAACGTGCAAAGAATTATGATATTAATATTATGATAGATAATTATATTAAAGTATACAAATCTGTGTTATACCTCCCCGATTAATTCGTATAATTACCATTATCGTTTTAGAGGACGATTACCTTAATAAATATTAAGGTGTAAGAGAAGGAAAAACATTCGAATCATTGAAGTAAAAATGTAAAAGGAAATAAATCTTATGCAGGATATAAAATTTCTTTATTCTTTGATAAATTTGTTGTGGCAAACGGAATAGTCATTTTATGTTCCAGTCGTAATTCTTCCATACTGTGCATAATCAACATACCCCCTATCGAAAATGATTATTCATCGCATAAAGCCGTTGTATATCCGCTAAAGAAGAACCGTGATGTCAATAAACGTCCATAAAGATAGCTTCAAATACACTGCTCTTGCGAGGAAATAGTAGTTTCGGATATACTCCACGTACAATATATGATAATTTTAAATAGGGATAATTTATGTGCATTGGATAACAGTCTCAGAACAACTATTCTAAAGAGGATTGATAGTCCCGATGACACAAAATGACATTAATACTACATATTGATTAGGTAGTGAGCTTTTTTACGTATCGCTCTGCATTGTGTTGGCGAACTATTTGAAATAAGTAAGTAATCAAAATTAAGCGACACCATGAGAGTAATTTTGATTACTTACTTAATATCGTTTCTATGAAGATTAATCGAATAAATCGTTTTTGGTTTACTTATTTTTTCATTCGTTTATTTTATTTATTTTTCACGGTTTTTATTTATAGAGAACTCACAACATTAGGTGATACTGGTAGGTATTTGAATAGAGGATTCAATTTTTCATCTTCTATGTTTTATTCTTCTACAGATTTAATGGATTGCATAGGAGGTTTCTTTGGAACTCTTTTTGGTGGGAATAATATTATTTCTAATTTTTTCTTTATGTTACTCTCGTTTTATATAATAAGATGGACAGTAGAGAAATTAGAATTGAAAAAACATATCAATGAAAAACTACTTCTAATTAGCATTAGTTTACCTAATTTTTGTATCTGGACTTCTGTTTGTTCGAAAGAAGTAGTAGGATTAACTTTTTCTGCAATATTGGCGGTCTTATTTATAAATTTCTTTAATGGGTTTTATAAAATTAGGAAAAGAGATTGGATTGCTTTTTATTTGTGTTTGGTGTTTAAACCTCAATATTTTCCTTTTATATTTCAAGGATTAATTCTTATTTATTTAATGCATAAATTAAGAAAACCGTTATCACAACTTATTTTAGGAGTAACATTCATTACTGCTAATTTATTGGCTTTGTATTTAATGAAGGATATTATCAATGAATATACAAGTCAAGCGTATGCGCATTTTAATGTATCTATGGCGGCATCTACTCGTGATAATGTATTTGTAAATGATAATGATTTTTTCCATAAAGCCCCTTTGGGTATGTTTACAGCTTTTTGGGGACCGACAATAGAGGAAATGCTCTCAAAACCAACTCATTTGCTGGCTGGAATAGAAAGTTTATTTATTGTTTGTTTGTTCTGCTTTTTATTGAAAGATTTTTTTATTGACCTGTTTCGAGGGCGTATTATTGCTGTAATAGCTTTTAGTTATTTTATTGTATTCTCAGGAATTTGTTTATTACATTATCCTTTCGGAATATTCAATCCTGGTTCGGCAATTAGGTATCGTACTAATTTTATTTTTCTCTTTCTTATATTGTTATTATATCTTTACAATTATTATAAGAATCATAGATATAACCGTACTAGATATGAATAAACATAAAAGTCTTCTCTTTATTGGAAATACCGCATGGAGTATGTATAATTTTCGTCGTGTTGTGCTTACTCAATTGATACATTTAGGATATTCTGTAACTGTTATTTCTCTAGAAGAGTTTGTCTATCAAAAAAAACTACAAGATTTGGGATGTTCCTGTATATCTTTAAATATGAAAGCAAAAGGGGTAAACCCTTTTTACGATATTAAACTGGTGATGTCGTTAAGAATTATTTTTCAGAAAACGAATCCTGATTTTTGTTTCTTTTATACGATAAAACCTAACATTTATGGTAGTATAGTGGCAGGAGTAATGCATATTCCACATATCGCAATAACTACGGGATTGGGTTATATATTTTTAAATACCAATATACTTTTTCTTATTGCTAAGAAATTATATAAAATTGCTTTTAAAAGGCCATTGGAAATTTGGTTCCTTAATGAAGATGATAGAAGTCATTTTCTTCGAAATAATTTAGTGAAAGAAAATAAAACTTTTGTATTAAAGGGGGAAGGGATTGATTTAACTCATTTTTTTTATTCTATTGAACGAGACACAACAGTATCTTTTATCTTAATAGCCCGTATTTTATGGGATAAAGGTGTTGGAGAGTATGTTGAAGCCGCCAGGGGGATAAAAAAGACATATCCAAATGTTAGATTTAAATTATTGGGATTTATCGGTGTTGATAACCCAAGTGCGATTTCTAAAGAACAAATTGAATTGTGGACAAATGAAGGTTTTGTTGAATATCTAGGTGCCACTGATAACGTTCGTCCTTTTATTGAAAATTCTTCATGTATTGTATTGCCATCTTATTATGGAGAAGGGATTCCAGTATGTTTATTAGAGGGAGCCGCAATGGGACGACCTTTAATAACAACAAATTCTGTGGGGTGTAAAGAAACTGTTGATGACGGAGTTAGCGGTTTTTTATGTAAACCTAGAGATGCAAAAGATTTAGCCTTAGCGATGGAAAAAATTATTTTAATGTCCTCTAAAGAAAGAATTACTATGGGGATGGCGGGAAGAAAAAAAATGGAAAACGAGTTTGATGTAAATTTAATTGTAGAACAATATCTTAGAACGTTGAATAAATATTTGACATAATATAGATAACAGTATTTATCAATACCTTCCAGTGGCCGGAATTATCTCTTGATAGTTCCGGCTATTTTTTTGCATCTTTAGTCTAAATTGTCGCAGTTAGAACTTGAATCTACGATAGAATTAAAAAAAATAATAATTAGCAACTTGAATTAATTTGTTATCTTTGCGCCAAATTATATAACTCTACAAATTAAAAATTATGCGCCGATTTATCACACTATTTCTTTTCTTTATAATGTTATCAGGAGTTGCGATTGCTCAACGAATGTCAGATAATCAAGTGATAGAATATGTAAAAGACGAACATTCAAAAGGTAGAAGTCAGAATCAAATAATGATGGAGTTGACGGAACGTGGTGTTGGAAGTGAGCAAATAGAGAGTCTCCAAAAACAATATGAACAAGAGCAAGCTGTTGAAATAGCGGACAATACCTTAGAAGAAAGTCCGGCAAGAGTCTCTCCCAGCAATATTTTCGGACATAATATCTTCACAAATAAAAATCTGACTTTTGAACCGAATAACAATTTGGCAACCCCGGATAATTATATTTTAGGCCCGGGAGACGAAGTAATTATTAATGTATGGGGAGATGCCGAAACTACTATTCGCGCGATAATATCTCCACAAGGAAATATTCAAGTTGAACGTCTTGGACCTATTTATTTGAGTGGATTGACTGTAAAAGAAGCAAATGATTATATACAACGAGAATTCGAAAAAATATATTCGGGACTATCTGAGGAAACATCTCAAATAAAAGTTATTTTGGGAGAAATACGTACTATTCAAATCAACATTATGGGGGAAGTAATCGTGCCGGGTACCTATAGATTGTCTTCTTTCTCTTCTTTATTCCATGCGCTTTATTCAGCCGGAGGTGTCAATGCAACAGGTAGTTTACGTAACATCCAAGGTTATGCGCAAGGGGAAAAAAATGGTCAACGCAGATATTTACGAATATTTATTTCAAGGAAAAACAGACATTGATATTCGCCTCGAAGAAGGAGACGTAATTATAGTGCCAACCTATGATTGTTTAGTTAATGTTTCGGGAAAAGTAAAAAAACCTATGTATTATGAAATGAAAAAGGGTGAAACAATAGAAACATTATTATCATATACCGGTGGATTTAAGGGAGATGCTTATCGGAAAAATATGACTGTGGTACGTTCTTCAAACGGACAGGAAAAACAAGTTTACAATGTAGAAGCAGCAGATTATTCAATGTTTAAACTTGATGATGGAGATGAATTAATGGTACAGGAAATACTCGATCGATATGAAAATATGGTTGAAATACGGGGAGCTGTTTATCGTGAAGGTATCTATCCGATAGATGAAAAAATATATACAGTTAGGCAACTTATTGAAAAAGCAGAGGGATTTCGAGGTGATGCTTTTCTTTGACCATGCACAATTACAACGCGAACATGAAGACCTCACATTAGAAATTATTCCAATAGATATTAAAGCGATTATGAATAATGTTGTTGCCGATATTTCCTTATCTCGTAATGATATTCTTTATATTCCAAGTATATATGATATCTCTGAAAAAAAGACTTTGAGAATACATGGGGAAGTTGCCAATCCCGGAACTTTTGTTTATACAGATAATACAACTATTGAAGACCTGATCATCAAAGCCGGAGGTTTATTAGATGCGGCTTCTTCCGTCAAGGCAGATATTACACGCAGGATAAGGAATCCTAAAACTCAAACTTTTGTCAATACGAACCTGGGTGTGAAATTATCGTTCCAAGCAAGGATGAACCAAGAAAGATAACTCCAGCTGAATATCTCGGAATGGGAGCCACATTTGCATCTCTAGCCTCTATGATTACAACAATAGCTTATATCTTGAGATAATTTAACAATTTGTATCAATGAACGAAATAGAGAATACACATACTGTGAATAATTCACAACAATCAGAAGAAGGAGAAATAGATCTCATAGAATTAGCGCAAAAGATATGGGTAAAACGTAAGCTCGTTCTAAAAACTTGTGGTTATGCTTTGCTCACAGGTTTAGTAGTAGCTTTTAGTATACCTAAGGAATATGCTACAAGCGTTACACTTGCACCGGAAATCAGTGGCGGGCGAAGTGATGGTGGACGGGCACTTGGAGGAATTGGTATTGATTTAGGAAGAAATTTAAGTGAAGATGCACTTTCTGTAGATTTATATCCGGATATTGTTAGTTCTGCGCCTTTTTTAACGGATTTATTTAATATAGAAGTAATTGATTTAGAAGGAAAAATAGTAACGACCTTATACACTTATCTTAAAGAAGAACAACGTTCTACATGGTGGGTAACACTATTCTCTTTTCCATTTAAAGTATTAAATTGGGGGAGTTTCCCTATTTAAAGATGAGCCAGAAGAAAGAAAAGGTGGATTTAATTTGTTTATGCTTACGAAAGATGAAGCCGGAATTCTTGAAAACTTAAGGGGACGTATTGATGTAAGTGTTGATAAAAAAACGGGAGTAACAACACTATCTGTTACAATGCAAGATCCACTAATATCTGCTACCGTTACAAATATAGTTTTGCGAAATCCTCAGAACTATATTACAGACTATCGTACCAATAAGGCTCGTCACGATTTGGAGTTTACAGAAAAGTTATATAATGAAGCAAAAGAGAACTATAATATTGCACAGCAGAAATATGCCAAATATATAGATGAAAATCGCAACACTATTTTGCAAACAGCTCTAGTAGGGAGAGAAAGACTAGAGAATGAAAGAATCCTTACCTATAATCTTTATAACCAAGTTGCTCAACAATTGCAAATGGCAAAAGCAAAAGTACAGGAAATCACCCCTGTATATACAGGGGTAGAGCCTGCAACTGTTCCCTTAAAACCGGCAAAACCAAATAAAATATTGATTCTTATCGGGTTCATATTTCTAGGCGGAGTAGTTAGTGTAGGATGGGTATTATTTGTGAAAGATTTGTTGAAAACGTGGAAAGAAAAACAATTGGAGAAATCTCCTAACTTGTAAAATACCTATTTGCGTATAAATATTTGTTTCATTAGTGATATTTTAAATAATAATTTGTATCTTTGCAAAAAATAACATTTCAAAAATACCTTTAATTATGCAAAAGAAGAATTATAAGATTAGTATTGGAGGGGGATTGATATTCCTTTTTATGTTAGTGCTATTTTCATGCATTGACAACAAGTATGATTTGACAAAAGACATCGATCTAACAGTCCTTGTAGGTGGAGACAACCTGACATTGCCGGTAGGCAATACAGAAAAAGTGTATTTAAGAAAGTTCATTAAAGTAGAGGACTCTGAACTTTTGGATACATTAACCACAGGTGAATATATCATACAAAAAGAAGGTGCCATCAGTGATATAACAGTAACGGTGGATGATGTAACAATAAGTGATCCAAAATTTACAATACCTCCTTTTGAGTATAACGCAAATGCTGGCAGTAGTATAAATGAGTTTGTAGATGTTGTACAAAATGACACAGGGGAACCTGAACCTTTTGAAGGAACTTTTGAAATCGAAGAAAAAGTGCCCGCGGAAATTTTGGCAATCAAATCCTTTGAAATAAAGAGAGAAAAGGATACAGAATATTATATAAAAGTTGAATTTTATGCCGAAAAGGAAAATTTGGCGGAAAGCGACACATTAGATATAAGCCAACTACAAGTGGCTTTTCCCAGCTTTATTGTTTTCGAAGAGAAACAGGATGCAGGGATTTTTATTTCAGATAGTACATATTACGTTAGTAAAACTCTTAGAACTGTTTTTTTAAATAAGGGGAATAATTACAACTATTCCCAAAAATTACGTATAAAAAAATATGATTTTGGAGATGGGAAAAAAATAAAAGATGGGGGGATATTAACGATTGAAGGGAATATATTATTAGGAGGGAAATTGGGTGTTATTCTTCCAGAGGGGGGAAAAAAGATATCTTTAATAACAAATATTCATGCAGACCCTAATACTTTTAAAATAGGTTCTATTACGGGAAAAGTAAACCCGGATTTTAAAATAAATCCAACAAAAATTGAATTAAGTGGATTGCCTGACTTTTTGGACGACGACGATGTGAGAATAAATTTGACGAATCCGGAAATCCGTCTTAATATACTCAATCCCGTTGGGTTACCCATCGAAGTAAAATTGGACATGCAAGGTATAAAAGACGACAAAAACACTCATGAAAAAAGTGTAATGGTCGAAAATATTGTTGTGCCTTCAAAACAAGAAACAACCATTGTTCTTTCTAAATTAGGACCTTCGGAACCACCTAGCTACAAAGTAGGCAACTTAAATGATTTATTCCTAATTATTCCTGACAGGATAGATATGAAAATAGAAGCCAAAGCAGACCAAAGCGTAGATCATACTATTACTTTGGGAGAAACAAAGCAAGTTGAACTAAGTTATGCAGTAAACATGCCGCTTTCTTTTGAGGTTGAGTCGCGTATCATATATAAACATACAGTTAAAGGTTGGAACAACAGACTTAAAGATATAAACGTAAAACAAGTCTATCTTGAAACTGAAATCGAAAGCATCATTCCATTGGAATTCACCCCCTCAGTTGATGCTATTGACGTTTCCGGTAATGTATTGAATGGGCTAAAAGTGAGAATCAAAGATGATAAAACGATATTACCTTGTAAGGAAGACGGTTCGGCAAATGTTACTTCCCTAACCATAGAAATTGAAACCGGAGACAGTGGTAATATAATAAAAGAGATAGACGGAATCGTATTAAATCTCAAAGCACAATCTACCGAAAAGATACATGATCAACCACTGAAAAGTTCGCAATACCTCATAATAAAAGAGATAAAAGCAAGTGTACCCGGCGGAGTACAAATAGACATGAATTAATCCGGAAATCAAAAAACATACGATAATGAAATTTATAATAAAATCAATAATAACAGTACTTTTAGTACTTTTTGCAACAAATACTTCGGCTCAAGTACTTCGTTCAAGTTATTTTTTAGAAGAGATATCACTTCGTCATCAGATGAATCCAGCTTTCCAAAGTGAAAACAACTATATAAGTATTCCTCTTATTGGGAATACAGTTGTGGATATTCAAGGCAATGTGGGGCTTTCCAATTTCATCTATGAAATTGATAACTCGAACTACGAGTTAACCACTTTCCTTCATCCTTCTGTTAGCAGAAATACATTTCTAAATAAATTGCATGACAATAACCGACTTAATATAGGGCTTAATTTAACGCTTTTGTCGGTTGGATTCCATGCTTGGAATGGTTTTAATACCGTGGAATTAGGAGTAAAGTCAAATACTTCTTTAAATATACCTTATGCACTTTTTGACTTCATGAAAACGGGTATGAGTGACGGAAAACAAGAATATAATATCAAGGACCTCGGCTTGCGATCCAATAATTATGCGGAATTGGCTTTTGGACATGCACGCACAGTGAACGACAAACTACAGGTAGGAGCCAAATTCAAGATTCTGCTTGGAGGAGCTGGAGTAAATGCCCAAATAGACGATATGTACGTCAAAATGAGTAAAGATGAATGGGAGATTAAGATGCATGGGGAGATGGATGCTTCCCTCAAAGGAGGTACTTTCAAAACGAGAAAGTCGTCTGATAATACACGGAATTTAATTAATGGCTTTGACATAAATTCTCCGAGAATCGGTGGTTTCGGAACGGGAATTGATTTAGGGGCTATCTATAAGTTAAGAGAAGATATCACCTTGTCTGCAGCTGTTCTGGATTTTGGTTTCATTTCATGGAATAATGCTCTAAGAGGATACAACGATGGAATACCGTTTAAGTTTGATGGTTTTGAAAGCCTTGTAATAGAATCTGAATTTTCCAGCAGCAAGACAATATTAAGAGAGCAACTCGACGACGTAATAGACGATGCAAAAGACATGCTTATGTTCTACGACAAAGGAGAAACGGGCGGACGTACTACAATGCTTGCAACTACTGTCAATTTGGGAGCCGAATATGTTTTTCCTTACTATGATAAGATGACTTTCGGGCTTTTGTCTTCCACTAGGATCAACGGCATATATACATGGAGTGAAGCGCGGCTTTCCGCCAATGTAAGTCCACTGAGATGGTTCAATACTGCTTTAAGTTATGGACTATCGAATTACGGCTCTTCATTAGGTTGGGCGCTCAATTTCCATCCGGCAAATTTTAACGCATATTTCGGATTCGACTATTTGGCAACGACATTGACTCCACAATTTTTACCGGTGAATAAGCCTAATTTTGTGACTAATATAGGCTTTAATGTTACTTTTTGACATTGCGGGAAATATTAGACCTTGAGAATAGTGTGAATAAATCGACAGGATGACGCGTTTGCTTGCATTAGATACATTAAGAGGGATTACCATTGCAGGTATGATTATGGTTAATAATCCCGGAACATGGGGAAAAATATATGCTCCTCTTGCACATGCGCGATGGAATGGGTTGACTCCCACAGACTTGGTGTTTCCATTCTTTATGTTTATCATGGGCGTTTCAACATATATTTCATTGAGGAAATATAATTTTGAATTGGGGAAAGCCGTAGTTGTGAAAATTATCAGGCGCACGGTCATTATTTTTTTTATCGGGTTGGGGATTGCATGGTTCTCTTTGTTCTACCGCACGGGTGAGATTTGGACATTTGACCATATCCGTATTCTGGGAGTTATGCAGCGATTGGCTTTGTGTTATGGAGTTACTGCATTCGTTGCTTTGACGGTGAAGCATAAAAACATACCTTATCTTATCGTTACCCTTTTGGTGGGTTATCTTTTTATACTGCTGCTTGGAAAGGGTTATGAATATAATGAAATAACATTCTTTCTATCGTTGACCGTGCCGTGCTTGGCGTAAATCATCTCTATAAAGACAATGGTATTGAGCCTGAAGGATTGCTCAGTACCATTCCTGCTATAGCCCATGTACTGATTGGTTTTTGTTGCGGGAAACTGCTTATGGAAGTAAAAGACGTTAACGAAAAGTTGCTGCGACTGTTTTTAATAGGTACGACACTTACATTTCTCGGTTTTTTGCTGAATTACGGCTGTCCTATTAATAAGAAAATATGGTCGCCTTCTTTCGTTCTCGTTACGTGCGGACTTGCTTCAAGTTTTTTGGCACTTCTTAGTTGGATTATTGATATAAAAGGGTATAAAAAGGGTGGACGTTTCTTTGAATCATTCGGTGTAAATCCGCTTTTTATTTATGTAATGGCGGCTATTCTTTCTATTTTGTTGGGGAATATTCGTTTGGCTCATGGCGAGAGCACAATAAGTTTACATGGATATGCTTACGAAATCGTACTGCAACCTTTGTTGGGTGATTATGGGGGTTCGTTGACTTTTGCTTTGCTGTTTGTGCTCTTGAATTGGGCGATAGGATATGCGCTATATAAAAATAGAATCTATATAAAAATATGATATTAATTGCAGATAGTGGCTCCACGAAAACCGACTGGGGGATAGTAGAACACGGACAATTAATTCGTTTAATTCAAACTAAGGGAATGAACCCTTATTTTCAATCAAAGGAGGAAATTGATGATGAAATTACCGAAGCCTTGCTCCCACAGCTTGACACCAATACGTTCGATGCCGTTTATTTTTACGGTGCAGGTTGTACGGTAAAAAAAGCTCCGGTTGTAAATAAAATCATTTCTAAACGGATAAAGGTAGCAAATACGATAGAAGTATGTACCGACATGCTTGCTGCGGCGCGGGCGTTGTGCGGTCATAAAGCGGGGATTGCCTGTATTTTGGGAACGGGGTCGAACTCTTGTTATTACGATGGGAAGGAGATAATAAGCAATGTATCCTCGTTGGGATATATATTGGGTGATGAAGGTAGCGGTGCCGTGCTGGGGAAACTACTTTTAGGAGATATTTTGAAAAACCAACTGACAGCAGAACTAAGAGAGAAATTCCTGAAACAATACGAACTGACTTCGGGGGAGATTATTGAGCGTGTATACCGCCAACCGTTTCCCAATCGTTTTTTGGCGAGTCTTTCGCCTTTCCTTGCGGAAAATATTCATGAGTCGGCAGTGCACGCTTTAGTGCTGGGCAGTTTTAAGGAATTCTTAAAACGGAATGTAATGCAATATGATTACCGAAATCATAAGGTACATTTTATCGGTTCGGTAGCGTATTATTATAAAAACGTGCTTATGGAGGCAGCAACCGAAACAGGTGTACAGGTAGGTAAAATTATGAAGAGTCCGATGGAAGGATTGGTGGAGTTTCAATTTTATACGGAGAAAATAAAAAACGACTATCCGCAATGATTGGAAATACCAATTAAACTGCCCCCAGCCACCAAACTAAACTGTCCCTATTTTTTGTGATAAAAGACAGAGAAAAACACTTTTCTATTTTACTTTCAAAGGTTATCATTTTACTTCCGGTTATACAAAATACATCTGAAACGAACCCTTAATTTGTTTTCCTATACACTCCGTAACTACAACCACTAATGTCTTAGTCTTTGCACTACGACCTTGTTTTCCGTCACCAATTTTTAAGCCTCCAATAAAAGTTTCATCTACTTCAACAATTCCTGTTAACTGATCCCTACTTAGTCTTACCATTGCTCTGCGAAGTTTCTCAAGTCATGCCCATGCTGTTTATAAACCCAAACCCATGAAATCCATCAAATTGTAGGCACTTGTTCCTGTCTTTTGGGCAACAAACCCACCACATAATATGAAACCATGGTACTATTACCGAATGGCGAAGAAAATAGGATAACTTTGCATCGGGAAACACACTATTTTCCCCACTTTCAACTTTCCCTTTTCAACTTATCGAAACATGCCGTCGGTAAGTTTGACGAAAAGAAAATTTACTATGAAACGCATTAATAAATAAAATAACGTTCCCTATACACGTCATTATGAAGAAAGAAATTATATTTGCCGCGAAATTATAAACTAACAAAAAACGTTATGGAAGAATTATTAAAACAATTGAAAGAATTAACAGAAAGTTTCAACACTAACGCTACGGCTCAACTTGAGAATGGCAATAAAGCTGCTGGGATGCGTGCTCGAAAGACTTCGTTGGAAA
>SNRY01000273.1_pt1 | contig 18879 bp, 13 predicted proteins | sample 4693421 | NCBI WGS metagenome assembly SNRY01 (sample SAMN11003215, study PRJNA524138) | termite gut metagenome | isolation source: Bacteroidetes bacterial symbionts from single cell of protist host amplifed... | host: Streblomastix strix ... | reverse complement strand
AAGAAACGATTTGAAGACGAGTTGCAACGCACTAAAGATGTTACCGGCATTGTAATGAATCCTTCCACTCCGGAAGGTTTCCGTAGCTATAATTATTATCTGGGAGCTTGGACGATGTAAAAGATACATACACCGGAAATTCTACTTCGGGGACAATCAATTTATAACCTAAAGATAACGATTCCGATACAACCTTAGAAAGGTTCCTTTGATAAATATCCCAACTCGTATTCAAGGGTACAGGCTCCATTTCGATAATGTTATCTGTTTTCGTTCCTCGCAACACAATTTTTTCATCTGAGTACGACACCACATTGAACTCAAAATCGCCTCCTAAACCCGTACCGATACCGAATCCCATATTTATTCCCGGTTCCGCAAAGAAATGCAAAACAAGATTATAACTATCGAAAGAAAGAATAGGACCCTCTTTAAGTATATATTTACTACTGTAAGAACGTTCTATATCAATTACGTCGGATGCCATTGTAACATTCTCTTCATCGGAAAAGCGCATCAATAAAGTAAATCCGCCAAATGCTTGTCCCCGACCCGGGTAATAATACATCACCCAACCATTCGGAGCGTTCCGAAGAGTTTCACCGATAGCTGTCAGCGACTCTTGAAGGTGTTTTTCCGAATTTTCCCATTTCTCCTCCACATCCTTCACGCACGATTGAGTCAGAACAAATATCCCTACAACCAATATGTATATAACCTTTTTCATATTCTTACAAATTCATTAATTGACGGTTATATCTTCCAAATCCAAATAAGGTAATTCTGCTGAACGACGACGCACAACCTCGCGAAGCCGGTCTAAATCAACCCCCCAGATGACTCTCATATATTCTCTTACCAATTCTAACTTCCGAAGAATGATCTCCTTTCCCGTCATAGTAGCGGCAGAATCGGCATATCCGTCACCCGCAGCAAGGATTGCGTCCCAAGTGGCTTGTGTCATAGTAAGATAACGCGCTATTACTTCCACAAAATCCTCGTTAGGCTCACTACCTGCATACGCCGACACAAATCCCATTGACGTATATACTTCCGGATAATCCCCTCTGTTAAACCATGTTGTTGGAGAGTAATATCGACTCGAAAACTCGTTAAACTCCGTAGGAGGCGGATTTTTTTGTTGTAATATATGCGCAAACTCATGATGCATCGTGTTAAAGTAATAATAATTCATCATATCGAGATTCGTCGCATCAAGACTGTTTACAAATGTCAACGTAATCTTAATGCCTCCCTCCGCAACACCTAAAGTAACGGTTCCCTCTTGAGGATTGTATTGCAACGATCCGATAAAATGCAAAATTCTTGGAGCATTGGCGCGAATAAAATCCAAACCCGCTACTTCCTCATAACTTTCTATCCATAGATGTTTCACAATCTTTGCCATTCTGACGGATGTTGCATAATCGGCAGGCACTACATTATACTGTCTATCGGCTTCATACGTATCAAATCGATACTTTACCTGAATATTATACGGATAAACATAATTATACAGTAACCACGTATCAAACTCATTGCGTTCAACGGGATCCGTATCGAAAATGCTCTTTTCGTCGAGTTCATCATTCACACACGACGACAACACGCCATTCATCCCGAAAAACAAAATGATGAAATATCCTGCTATTTTTTTCATTTTTCTCCTGCTATTTTTGATTAGTATCTTGGATTAGCTTCCATCCCGGCAGCCAATACATCCGGAGGAAGCTGAATCGCCGTTCTTGTATCATAAGCACTAAGAACCAATTCTTTTCCCTCATATACAGGGTGGACAATCTCTATTCCATAACGTTTTATGTCCAACCAACGCAGCCCTTCATGAATCGCTTCCAAACGTCGCGCATGAAGACAAGCATTGATAAAGGCTTTCTGCTCATCGTCCGGTTCTACAATAAAGCGCGGATTCATCGGCTTATTCACAAAATACGTTGACTGATAAAAAGTTTTTATCTGCTCTTTGCTCCAATAGCCGCTCCGGATACCACTCTTTGCGGAATACCACAACGAAAGATCGGAAGCCATCTTGTCATATTCCCTCCTCATCGCATAAGCCTCAGCCCGCGTAAGAAGAGTTTCATCCACCGTAAAAGCGGTCTGCACCGTACGCGTATAACCTATACCCGCGACTTCATCCACATACTCCATGAAATCGGACATCTTTGCATAATAATATCCTTGAGCCGTACCATAGACCTTGTTTGCAAACATGGGAAGATTCGTTCCCCAAGGACCGGAAGACACTAATGTTTCCCGCAATACAATCTCTCTCGCATGTCCATACCGGCTATACGTAGAGTTAAGTCTGTGAAATAACCCCCAACTCGATACGGCGGATATAATCAAAAGGTTCGCCGGCTCTAACGGATTGATATAAGCCATCGTAATATCATCCGGACTCACATAATCCATGTATTTGGAAGGGTCTCGCATATTTTTTGCCGGATCGTTACCCAAAACAACGTTTGCATACTCCACAGCTTTATCATACCTCAGATAATAAAGATTGAAACGAGCTGCAAAAGCATACGCCGCTTTCTTATTGAAATGATACAAAGGTTGCTTCAAATACGAATCTTTCAGTAAAGGTAACGCCTCTTCAATATCCCGATTAATTTTTGCATACACATCGGCTACCGTACCTCTTTCATATTTTTTATTTACCACTGTTTCAGGTTCTTCGGGATAAGGTATGCCCAAATCCGTATCGCTACTTATTTGATTGTAAGCCATACAAAATGTGTTTACCAATACAAAGTGGGCATATGCGCGACAAAGTAACGCTTCCGCCTTTAAAGGAGCGCATGATTCGGGATTCCCCAGATCAGCAATTGCTTCGAGAGCCTGATTGGCAGTAGCCGCCGCGAGATAATAACTACTCCATACGGCATTTGGGCTATCTTGGTTTACGTCGGTAATATTGATCCATAAATAGCTTTGTTGTTGTGAATTGAAAACGTATTGATACATACTCCCGTTATCCGTAGCATTGTCGGACATCAACTCAAACATCATCGAAGGTAAACTGTTAGGGTATGCTGAGACTAACAGGTCTTGCACCTTTTGCGGCGTATTCAATTCAGCGCGCTTGTCGGGCATCTTATCGAGAAAGTCATCACACGAGGTGATACCGATTGTCAACATCACCATAGTAACCTTACAGACTATTTTCATGCTATTCATTGTCTTCATGAATTTAAAATCCCATCTTGATTGTAAAAGTAAACTGACGCGCCATAGGAACCGCTACTCCTCCCGAACGAAAAAACTCAGGGTCTTGACCATTTAATTTAGAATCTGCATAAAGCAACCATAAATTCGATGCTTGAAGTTTCAATGACATATCATTTATTTTCAAACTACTAAAATGATTCTTCGAAAGGATGTATTCTAAAGACAAATCTTTGAGACGAACAAACCCTCCGTCCGCTACACGCACCGTCGAATAGTTATAGGCATTATAAGCTGCCCTCATATTAGTGCTTCCGTAACGATAAACTTCCGTAGTGTTTGCTATTACCGGTATATCTGTTTCGGACTCATCGCCGGGGACCCTCCATCTGTTAATGAAGTCTTTGCTTGACGCCCCCATATCGGAATACGAAGAAGAAAATACAGGGTCTAAACGTATTTTATTACCGAATGAATAAGTTACAAACACATTGAGTCTTACATTTTTATAGGTAAAGATATTACCCACGCCTCCTGTTATGGTAGGATCCGCCGGTCCTTCATATACCAGCCAATCAATAGATTCTCGCTCTTGAAAATTAATAGCAGAGTAGTTATCATGAGTAATTTCTTTCCCATCAATCAAAAACATAGGCAATCCTCTTTCATCCAACCCAATGAAAGGAATGGAAAACAACGAACGAACGGCATACCCTTTGCGTGCAAAACCTGTACCGGAAATAAAAGCCATCACATTAGCACTATTTACCAAATCGGTTACTACATTTTTGTTGTATCCAAACGTCAAATCCGTATCCCATTTGAATTTGCCTTCAACAAAGTTTTTTGTTGACAGAGTAAACTCAATCCCATGCGATTCCATAGAAGCGACATTCGCTGTTTTATTCACGATACCTCCTACTCCCTGTGTCGTAGTAGCGCCGATAAGATCGTAATTATTGCGTTTGTACCAGTCTGTAGCAAAATTAATGCGCCCGTTAAATAATCCCCAATCAATCCCTATATTGAGTTCGTGTTTCTTTTCATAAGTTAACTCGCTGTTTTCCAAATCACCGATACGTAACCCTGACTCTCCTGTACCGGAAGATGGTCTCCAAGGATTATAACTGCTGATTACCGCATGTGAATTTGCCACCCACTCGGGACCTGCTTCAGCCGTCAAACTGTACGACGCTTTCACCATTAAATGCGAAAACACCGATTTGAAACGTTCAAAATATTTTTCTTCATGGATGTTCCATGCACCAGACACATTCCATGTTGGTAGCCAACGCGCCCGTCTTGCTTTACCCAAACGGTTCGAACCCTCATAGCGTCCCGTAAGATTAAACGTATATATCCCCTTATACGAATACGTCCCCGTACCAAAGAATGCAACATTACGTCTGAATGTGTTATCTATCGAGTAATAATCACCATTACTTTCCCGAAGTTTCTTAAATATTTCATGTTCAAAAAAAGGAATCATACCGTTTTCGTATTGCAATCCCCATCCTCTGTACCAATCGACCATTCGCTCAATCGAATTGATTTCGACGCCGCCATATAAATTGACGATGTGCTTATCATCATATACTTTATTCCAAGCGGCGCTACCCCGAAAATCGTAACTGAACATTCTGTATTCGGTCTTATCCAGCAAACCGCCTACTGTAAGTACAGAATAAGGCAATGAATTAGGCTTATCCGGATCATGGTATAAAAACGAATTGTTACTTCTGATTTGAGAATTATCCATTGCCCTGTAAGCCAACGACTGATTGGAATTATCCATCACAAAATGCTGTTGCGCTGTAGTTTGGTACTTCACTGCACTCAGTACCTTAAATTCAAGTTCCTTTACAGGTTTCCATTTTAAATCCCCCTGGAATCTTGTGTCCAATACGTTCAGTTCCATATAATTCTGTTCCAGCTCATTGAAAATATTGAACGGAGAATAATTGCGGTTATAATATTCATTCGGATCGAGTGTCCGCGACGAATTTATAGAATAACTGTATGGATTAATGTCGAAATCGCGTTTAACCTGACCAATGGTCGGATCTACACTTTGAGACAGGGTGCCCGGCGCTTCCTGATTTCTGTATGAGCCGTTGAAGAGGATGCTCATAGTCAAATTGTTAAGGATATTGTAAGAAGCGTTAGCATTTGCCGTATAACGAACTACGGAACTCTTTTTTGTCCATCCCGGGTCTGACATCACACTCATCGACAAATAGGATGCTGATTTATCGTTTCCATTTGCCATACTCACCGAGTGATTCATCATAATGGAATTTTCAAACAGCAAATCAAACCAATCGGTGTTTCTTTTTTCAGCTTGCCGTAGATAACTATTTTTGTCTTCCGGCGTATTCTCTAACAAAAATCGACCTGTTGGCGGATCGTATGTATTCATTAAATGATACATTTTACCATAAACGCCATACGACGAACTGTTAATAGTAGAAGACATTGTAAGCCAACCTTTAGCCTCCAATTCTTTGTATATACCCATCTGGTCTTGTGAATTCATGATATTGAAATCCTGATAATTGGGTTTCAACCGCGTAGTGAATTCCCCCGTATAATTTATCCGGCTCACGCCTGCTTTCCCTCTTTTGGTTGTTACCACAATCACTCCCGACATTGCACGCGCACCGTAGATAGACGTTGCCGAACCGTCTTTGAGGATTTGAAAACTTTCAATATCGTCCGCATTAAGTCCTGCAATAGCCGAGCTAATCAATGTTGCCGCATCGCCTGAAGAAAGTTCGTCTGCACCTATCTCCACCACATCATCCATAATAATACCGTCAACTACCCAAAGAGGTTTGGAATTACCATATATAGACGTTGCCCCACGGATGCGTATTTTAGGAGCTGTGCCGAAAGTTCCCGATACATCTTGTCCCGATACCCCTGCCGAACGCCCTGCCAGCGAACGGCTTATATCGGGAGTACCCGCTAATTTTAAGTCTTCGGCATTCAACCGGTCTGCAGCGCCTGTAAATAATCGCTTATCCGTTTGAACCATACCTGTTACAACTACTTCGCCCATAACTATGGTATCTTCCCAAAGAACGATTTCCATTACAGGAGTGGCTTTTATTTCTGCAGTTTTATAACCCAAGAAAGAAATGATAAGAATAGAATTTTTGTCAGATGCCTTTATGCTGAACCGACCTTCGTTATCAACCAACATACCCGTTTGAGTCCCTTTCAACATGACTGTGGCTCCCGTAAGAGGTAACCCATCACTCCCTTTGACCGTTCCTTGAACAATAAAAGACTGAGCGTTTGATACCCCTGTATTCCATAAGAAAAGGCACAGAAGCATCAAATACAATTTCTTCATAAGCGTTAATCCTAATTGTTTTCTATAAAGAAACCGTAAAAATAAGATTAAACTATTTTATCCTTGTTTCCGCTTCGGTAAATCGGAGAATATTATGTTTTATTAACGAAGCATAGATGTGTGGGAGGGTGCGTCAAAAACCTATTTTCAAAGCATTGTTGAAATTACCGCCGTTAGCCCTACTGTCTAAAAACAGGGGGAACTTTTGGCGCACCTTCGTTTACCGGCACTGCCTGCAAAAAGGAAAACGGCATGGGCAATCCATAGTAGGGAAGGCATGCCTTGCCCCTACATTCCTTAGGGGCGATGAATCACTTTATCCCTATTAAAATTGTTTCATATCGTCTTTTTGGGTTTTTATATATTTTTTACTGTGGAATACGTTTTTGTGTGTATTTTTGCGAAAAGTTTAAAGATAAAATGAATACGAGTAGTTATTGGCAAGAAGAAGTTGAAACTATGAGTCGCGAGGGATTGCGAGAATTACAACTTCAACGGTTTAAGAAAACTTTTTCTATCGTAGCGAATGCTCCTTATTACAAAAATAAATTTAGAGAGTATGGCGTAACTGCCGATGTTATTCATTCCATAGAAGATATTAGTCAGTTTCCCTTTACCGTTAAAGCGGATATGCGTGAACAGTATCCTTTCGGTTTAGTGGCAGGAGATATGAAAGATGCGGTACGCTTGCACTCATCAAGCGGAACTACCGGTAACCCGACGGTAATAGTACATTCGCAACACGATTTGGATTCATGGGCGAATTTGGTGGCGCGATGTTTATACATGGTGGGATTGCGTAATACGGACGTATTTCAAAACAGTTCCGGATACGGTATGTTTACCGGAGGCTTAGGCTTCCAATACGGTGCAGAGCGTTTAGGCGCTTTAACTGTTCCGGCAGCCGCAGGGAATAGTAAAAGACAAATCAAATTTATAACCGATTTCGGTACTACTGCCCTCCATGCCATACCGAGTTATGCCATTCGTTTGGCAGAAGTCTTTCAGGAAGAAGGTATAGACCCTACTTCTACCCATCTTTTCTATCTGCATGGGGAAGATATTGACCCCTTTTATAATGAACATATCATCAGTACGCCCTTTGATGCGATCTATGCGGATATGGGTACGTCCGCAAGGGCATTCTCCGGGGAGGATACGAGTCAAATCGCGCGTGCGATAACGAATGAGAGGCATCATATCACGGTCGAGAGTCGGTAGTACCAATTCTCCCACTTCACCTACAGGGAGAGGCTTTAATGTATCGGGGTCTATAATCTCCACATAGAAAGCGTCTTCCCACAAATGCATTCCATGCTGTTCGGGACATTCAAAAGGGGTCAATATCTTCCCCATGCAGATAGAAAAGATATTGATGCAATTTTCTCAATTGGGCAGTAACTATCTAATCACGCTCGAAACGAAAGATTCTCAAGATGAAATGATTGTTGAAGTAGAACTCAGCGACCTTTCTACCGACAATTACATTGAATTGGAAAACATCCGCAAGGAAATTACCCATCGATTGAAAGATGAAATATTGATTACGCCCAAAGTGAAATTAGTGAAAAAAGGCTCTTTGCCGCAGAATGAAGGAAAAGCAATGAGAGTAAAAGATTTAAGGGATAATGTTTAGCCTCTGTTTTCCATATACCGGTCTATCATCTCCAATATCCTCTCGCCGTGCCTTTCCACCGTTTGTTTGCCAATATAAGGAATGTGCAATAGTTCCGAAGAGTTTCGTGGTAATGAGTTTACAATACCCAATATGGCTTTTTGCTGAATAATCATATATACCGGTATGCTTGATTTCTTCGCTTCTTTGTTTCGCCATTCTATCAGTTTTGAATACAAAACAGGATGAGGGACATCGCTTGTCGGCGTTTCTGTTCTTTCCGGTCGAACGGAACGGTTACGGCGTTCCCTCTTTTCCGGTTTGTCATTTGCAGAAAGCATTAAACAGGCTTTGTTTTTCAAATAAGCCGAAATGGAAAAACCTTCTTTTTCCGTAAGAGCCAACGTTCCCTGTTTTATATACATCGTTTCTTTTAAAAGGGCGAAAGCTTCGGCGAACTTCTTTTTCACCTCTTTGTTATCTGTTTCTACTCTTGTTTCATCCAGCAACGTAGCAAACAAGGTTTCCAATTCTTCCTGAAAGTAGTGTGCACCAGCAATTATGCGTTCGTCTAAAACCGAATTACTTGCATAGTTTTCTACATCTATTACCATCTTGGCATACTGTGTTTTGAAGGAGTCGGCTACCTTGCTTATTCTTGTTTTAAACAGGTTTGACGTTTCTTTGTAACGTTCCAACAGTAGCGGATAAAGGCGATAAAGATGTTCGTCCAAAATGCGGACAATGTGTAAAAACTGTTGTTCCAAAAGGTAAAAACCGAACTGCTCGGACAACAGGTCAAGGAAGTAATTTCGTTGTAAATCCCGGAATAGCTGTTTATCCGGGGTTTTGTTTTCTATTTCATTACTGAATTCTTTAATCGTGTCATCACAAATAATAGCCGTTCGATTTAAAAGAGAAGCCAATACCATACCTTCCAGCGTTTTACAGCGGCTTAATGCCACATATACCTGTCCGTGCGCAAAAGAATGATGGGCATCAATAATTGCCCGTTCAAATGTGAGTCCCTGGCTTTTGTGAATCGTAATAGCCCATGCCAACCGGATGGGGTATTGTCGAAAAACACCTTTCACCTCTTCGGTAATTTCTTTGGTTTGCGGATTGAGTGAGTAGTTCGTGTTCATCCATTCTTCCATAGAAAGTTGAAAAATGAAATCATCGTCATTCCCCCGTACTTGGATCGTGTTTTCGTTTACTTCCGTTACAAATCCGATTTTCCCATTGTAAAAACGTTTTTCCGAAGAGGAGTCATTTTTGATAAACATGATTTGCGCACCTTTTTTTACGGTGAGCAGTACATCGGCGGGGTAAGATGTTTCAGGGAAGTCTCCTTCTATTACTGCTCGAAAACTATATGCCTGTCCGGCAAGCGTATTCAGACGATAGTCGTTATGCTGCTGCGCCTGATGATTGTGCGTAGTCAGGCGAATATATCCTTCTTCATCTTTTGGATGAAAATTGGGGATATATCTTTTGTTCAGTTCGTTTAATATAGCATCGTCAGCTTCATTATTACGAATTTTATTCAACAGATTCAGAAAATGCGTATCGTTTTGCCGATAGACTTTTTTGAGTTCTATCGTTACGTATTTCGTGCTTTTCAGCGCTTGACTATCAAAGAAAAAGCAAGTGGGATAATATGCACTGAGCAAATCCCAATCGTTCTCATTTAATACAGGAGCCAATTGTTGCATGTCGCCAATCATCAGCAATTGGACACCGCCAAAAGGGAGGTTATGATACCGATACCGACGTAGCACAACGTCCATCGCGTCTAACAAATCGGCGCGTACCATACTGATTTCGTCAATCACCAGTAAATCCATACTACGGATAATATCTATTTTTTCTCTTCCTAATTTGTGTTTATAAGCAGATTGTTTGGTATGGAGCATACTATCCGGTATGTAGGGGGCGAAAGGAAGTTGAAAGAAAGAATGAATCGTTACCCCTCCGGCATTAATCGCTGCTATGCCGGTTGAAGCCAATACAATTGTGCGTTTAGGGCTTGTTTCTTTTAGCTTTTTAAGAAAAGTGGTTTTACCGGTACCGGCTTTTCCTGTCAGGAAAAGGTGGGCGCCTGTTTTTTCTACCATATCCCATGCCAATTGCAGTTCCGGGTTTATATCCATTGATTTTTCTGTTTTGCACGTTTAGGAAAAAATCATCCTGCCCAATTCTCTCTGTCTAAATTCCGATAGCCTATCGCTTCGCTCAAATGGGAGGGTAAAATATGTTCTTCCCCCTCCAAATCTGCAATAGTACGCGACACTTTCAATATTCGGTCATAAGCGCGAGCTGAAAGATTTAACCGGTTCATCGCGTTTTTCAGGAGAAGCAATCCGGCTTCGTCCGGTTGAGCGTAAATGGAAAGCCATTTACTTGTCATCTGCGCATTGCAAAATATTTTTTTGTGAGAAACGGAAGCAAAACGTTTCTCTTGTATATGACGAGCTTGTACAACACGCTTGCGGATCGTTTCACTGGATTCTCCCTGTTGTTTATTCGATATTTTTTCAAAAGGAACGGGGACTATTTCTATTTGTATATCTATGCGGTCTAACAAAGGACCAGAAATTTTATTCAGGTATTTCTGCACTTGTCCCGAATGACATACGCAGTCTTTTGTGGGATGATTGTAGTATCCGCAAGGACAGGGATTCATGGAAGCGACTAACATAAAACTTGCCGGATACTCAATGCTCCACTTGGCTCGTGAGATGGTGATGCGTCTGTCTTCCAACGGTTGCCGCAAAACTTCGAGGACACTCCTTCCAAATTCCGGTAATTCATCCAAAAACAAAACGCCGTGGTGAGCCAAACTGATTTCTCCCGGTTGCGGAAAACTTCCCCCTCCTACCATGGCTACTTGCGAAATAGTATGGTGTGGGTCGCGAAACGGTCGTTTCGATATTAGCGAAGCATTGCGTCCCAATTTGCCGGCTACCGAGTAGATTTTCGTAACTTCCATACTTTCTCCCAAAGATAAAGGGGGGAGTATGGAAGGGAGCCGTTTAGCCATCATTGATTTTCCGCTCCCCGGCGCCCCTACCATCACCAGATTGTGTCCTCCGGCAGCCGCTACTTCAAGCGCGCGCTTTACGTTTTCTTGACCTTTTACTTCGGAGAAATCGAAGTCGAACGTATTTTGTTGAGCATCAAACTCTTCACAGGTATTCACTATGGTCGGTTCCAGATTGCGCTCATCATTAAAAAATTCGATAACCTCTTTTATATTGTTTACTCCATAAACTTTCAATTTAGTTACTACCGCCGCTTCACGAGCATTTTGCATGGGAACAATCATGCCTTCAAAGTTTTCTTTGCCGGCTTTAATAGCAATAGACAGTATCCCTTTGACAGGTTGGATACTTCCGTCAAGACCTAACTCACCCATAATCAAATAGCGGGTAAGTTGTTCGGAAACGATGATTTCATTGGCGGCAAGTATTCCTACAGCTATAGGCAGATCATACGCAGACCCTTCTTTACGAATGTCAGCCGGCGCCATGTTAATAACTATGTTACTGGTTGGCATTTTGTACCCATTTACCTGCAAAGCGGAATGGATACGCTGATGACTTTCTTTCACTGCCGAATCGGGTAATCCGACCAAATAAAACATACAACCTCGCGAGCTATGTACCTCAATCGTAATGATAGTAGCATCAATACCTTGTACAGCTGCTCCAAAGACTTTTGCCAACATACCTAATTGATTTCAGACAGATGGGTTAAATGGTTATTTTTCTTTCCCTAAATTTGACAGTTTCACAGACAAAGAATCCCATTCCATATCGCGCTCAATGACTTTACCTGCCGAGTTGACAAGAATGTTTACAGGAAGTTTTTCGACAGCATACTGCTGGACAACATTTGAATTCCATCCTCCTAAATCACATACTTGCTTTCCTGCTAATGTGTCTTTTTTGATAGCTCTTTTCCAGCTTTCTTTATCTACGTCAAGTGAAATGCCTACTATAGCCAGCTCTTTTTTCTCTCCCTTTTTCTCCTCTTTCCGGTATTTAGCATATGCCTGATTGACTTTCCGTAATTTCTCATGGGTTAATCGGCTTTCTTCGTCCCATGATGCCCAAAAATAGATGAGGATATATTTACTGTCGAGAGTTGCATAAGATATTTTTTTACCGTTAGCGTCGGGAATGCTGAAAGAGGGTATCATTTCTTCTTTTTTCGTCTTTTCTAATTGATTGACGTAGGTTTTAAGCCTTTCCACATAAGGGTCGTCTTGCAATTTAGCGGTCATAGCTCCAATGATTTGTTTAATTTTCTTGTCATTTGGTTGCCATTCTCTTGTGAGATAAGTATCCAGTAAGTAAACAGATGCGGGTGATGATTGATTTTTGTGAACAAAAGAATCAATCTTTTCTTCCAAAGTATTTTTAGATAATTCTTCTATATTTTGCACCTTCCTAAGAAAAGCTCCCAATTCCTCATTTGTAGGATTTCCTTTTACCGTCGGCATATTCAAGTGTTCAGTATCTCCTTCGATAAGGATTTTATCTTTTTTATTAAAAAAGATGGGATAGGCTTGTGTTTCGTTAAAAAACAACGTGATTTTACCTGCTGTGTCCGTTTGAAGCGTATAAAAGAATTTATCTTCTTTTACATATATGGAGTCTATAAAGTTATAGAACCCGTTAACTCCATATACGTATATCGTGTCATTGCCTAATCCTTTGATATGACCGGTTATAGATACATTTTCAATTTTGTTGCTATTACATCCGGACATGACAATCACTCCCAAAAGCATCCCAAAGCAGTATTTTCCCATTTCAATTATTTTATGCGAAAATAAGTATTTTGTCAATAACAATAAAGTACACGGATACAAAAAAGCAATACTTATTTGCCAGACTCGGCAAATAAGTATTGCTTTTTTTTGATTGGAATGAATTTTCCTCTATTTACTTAACAATTTCCTGAAATTCAGGGATAGTGCTATATTTGTTAAATTCAATATCGGAAGCAGCTTTTTGCGCTAAAGAAGCTTCTTTCTGAACAGCACTTTTCAAACTGTTTATTAACAAGGATGTATTATTGGTTCTTGCCCCTAAGATAGCCGTTAAATAATCTGTAATGGCATTAGGCGTAGCTACTTTTTCGAGCGTGTTTTTGGCACTGTTATAATCATTGACAAGGATTTGAGCCAAAGCCGCACTGTTTGTTTTAGAGCTACCGAAAGAAGAAACGGCTCTTTCGTATTGTCCTTGTGAAAGATACAGGTTACCCAATGCTTCGTTCAAATACTCTGAACCAGCCGCTTTGCTTAAATAAGATTCTGCTGTAACATTATCACCTTTGACCAATGCAACAAGTCCTAAGTTCAAATTTACTTCCGGCGTAGCTTTCAAGTTTTCGGCTTTCTTGTAGAAAGATTCAGCCTGAGCGATGTTACCTGCTTGATAGTACACTGAGCCTAAGTTGTTGTATGCGCGATAGTCATCGGGGAATTGTTGTATAACCCCATTGTAAATAGCTTCTTTTTGCGCATTGTCTTGAGTCAGAGTTGCCGCATACAAAATTTCTTCTATATTCAATTGATTTCCATTTGCCTGAACCAGTTGAGAAATTTCTTCATCGGATTTTCCTATGATTTCATAGTTCAATGTCAAGCGTGAACGTCTCAACTGAGGAAGGATTTCATCTGCCAAAACCTTATAAACGGAAGAGATATTTTTAATTTCACGTTCTCTTTGTTCCGGATCTGCATACATTGACAAAACACGAAGAATCAGTTCTTTGTCCTGAATATTTGATTGAGAAACCAATTCTTGGAAGCCATCCCAGTCTTCGGCAGTGTATTTTGCATCAACGGCTACATCAATTTTGCCTGATTTCAGTTGTTTGTTTATATAGCCTTTCGTATTGGATTCACGTTCTTTCGCTAACTTTGTGTTCAAATCCAATCCTCCGTCGGGAGAAGCATAAGATGAGATTTCAATCGTATTTACTTTTTTGTTTTCAGCAGCGTAGGCTTCTTTCACCTGCTTGTTGAAATTCTTAATGTCTGTTGAATTCAGTTCACTGGCACGCAGATTCGCTTGTTGGATAAGGAACAAAATATTCGCTTGCTGAGCTTCTTTGATAATGCGTTGGAAACCATCGCTACTAATTGCCGTATGACCATCGCTCACTAATGTGCCTGATTCGCCTCCAAGCAAAGTAGAGGTATTGATTACGCCATCACCCAATTTTATACTTGGAAGTAAAGTAACCTTCCCTTTGATGGTAGCAACAAATTCCAAAAATAATTCCGATTTAGCCATTGAAGGAATGTAATCGAAAGATTCGTCAAAAGTAATATTACCTCCTCCTTTGTAAGAAACCACTTGATTATTTCCTTGCACACTTTCCCCTTGGTAAACACGTGATTGTCCTTTTGCTTCTCCTCCGTTCCATTTCAATACCGGAGTTACTTCAAGAACAGCTTTTTTCGTGAAATAAGATTCAGGGAATCGACCGTTAATCGTTACGGGCACTTTCCCTCCGGTAGCTTCCAGTACTTGCGGTGTTATCGTAAAAAAGTTTGATGATAACTCTCCGATTTTGCTGCTGCATGAAGATAGCACAGCTACAATTCCACCCAATAATAATGGTAAATACAGTTTCTTGATCATTTGTCGTATAAATTAAAGTTTATATATAAAGATTTCATTCAAATCTTGCCATCTATTACTGCACTAAATTTCAGCGAATATACATAAAATATAGTTCAATAGCTCAAATGAGCAAGTATTTTATCTATATTTAACAAACTTGTTTTGTTATAACAGGTAATGCTTTATCACGTCCGTTATCTGTTGCGCTATTTTCTCTGCCTCTTCCGAAGTAGAAGCTTCACTGTATATGCGGATAATCGGCTCTGTATTACTTTTGCGCAAATGCACCCATTTGTCGGCAAAGTCTATTTTCACTCCGTCGCTGTTGTTGATTTCCTCTTTATCGTAGAGTTTTCTCACTTGGGAAAGGATACTCTCCACATTGATTTCCGGAGTTAGTTCTACCCGATTTTTAGCCATATAATAAGCCGGATAGGAGGCTCGTAGTTCGCTCGCTTTTTTCCCTTCGTGCGCCAAATGAGTGAGAAAGAGAGCAATACCCACCAACGCATCGCGTCCATAGTGGCTGGCAGGATAAATAACGCCGCCATTCCCCTCTCCACCGATGACCGCACCTGTTTCTTTCATTTTGGCAACTACATTTACTTCACCTACCGCCGAAGCATGGTATTGCATTCCGTATTTGCGGGTTACATCGCGTAACGCGCGCGTAGAACTCAAATTGGAAACCGTATTTCCCGGCGTATGCTTCAACACATAATCGGCTACGGTAACAAGCGTATATTCTTCACCGTACATGGTTCCGTCTTCACAAATCACTGCCAAACGGTCTACATCGGGGTCAACAACAAAAGCAACATCCGCTTTTCCCTTCTTCATCCATCCCATAATACCGCTTAAATTTTTCTCCAAAGGTTCCGGATTATGAGCAAAGTCTCCCGTAGGTTCACTGTATAGTTTCTCCACAGAGGCTACCCCCAATCGTTCCAGTAGCTCGGGAAGAATGATTCCGCCTACGGAATTTACACAGTCAATAGCTACCCTGAATCCTGCTTTTTTAATGGCTTTCGTATCCACAAGGTCGAGCGACAAGATATTATCAATGTGTTTTTTATTATAAGTCAAATCTTTCCGGTAAGCTCCCAAATGGTCTATGTCTGCATAAACGAACTCTTCCGCTTCGGCAATGCGAAGCACTTCTTTTCCTTCGGCGTCATTCAAAAATTCTCCCCGCTCGTTGAGTAATTTCAGCGCATTCCATTGTTTGGGATTGTGAGAAGCGGTAAGAATAATTCCTCCGCAAGCGTCTTCCATTACTACGGCGAGTTCGGTAGTCGGCGTGGATGCCAAATCGATATCCACTACCTTCCAACCCATACCCATGAGAGCGCCTACTACGGTATTTCTTACCATTTCGCCGGAAATACGCGCATCGCGTCCCACGACGATTTTATTACTTTTCGACAGACTTATTTTACGTATAAGCGTAGCATACGCTGATGTGAATTTCACTATATCGAGCGGATTCAATCCTTCGCCGACTCGCCCGCCAATAGTTCCACGAATCCCGGAAATAGATTTGATTAAGGTCATTTTTCAGTAAAATTGATTAATAATCCGCAACTACCTTTTTTCGGTCAGTATATATGGATTTTTCTTATGTCATAAAAGTAAGGATAGACATATTGTTGCGCTGTTGAATGTCCCATTTTGGAAGGAACAATCAGTTTCACATGCGCATCATTTTTGATATAGGATAACGGAAAGATCCATCCCGGGGGAACTACCGTGCTTTCGTACATATTGTACATATTAAACCCGATTCCATCTCCCTCAGTGATAATGAATTGTCCGGAAGAGGAACTTGATGTAAGGGTATAATAGAATGCATCGGGGTAAAGGTTTAACGATTCGTAATAGGGATTGAGCACATTGGATGCTTGTGTGGTATCCCCTAAAAAAATATCGTGTTCAATAAAACGAATCAATATCTCGTCGCGATTTTTTGGTTTTTCCCCGTTTCCCCTGTCAACTATTTGCAAGTATATTCCATTGGAAAAAATGACATATTCATTTTTATCCACGTTTGTGAGGGTATCTTTTTCAAATTCCTCCTGCGAAATCGTTTTAATATTGTTTTCTTTTACGAACTTATCAATGGCATTCCTTTCCGTTTCCAACAACTCCGCATAAGTTTTTGTGTCATCACACGCTTGAAACAACGTCCCTTCACATAATAAAGCCGTTAAAAACAATATAGAAAATCTTTTCATTGCTTTTTTATTGTTACTTGATGGTAAAGATAGTCCTTAATTTACGAAATATCAAAAATCACTGCCCAAACGTTCCGAACCTTTAACCTTTATTCCCCCACTTTTAACAGCGGTTTGTATTTTTCCAACGCTTTTTCAAACGCACTTATCGCCTTGTCCTCCCTCTCCAAAGGAGCGAAAACACCGGACAAACCATTCGTCCGGAGTCAAGCAAATTCACAGAAATTTATTTTTTTCGGAATGTTCTCTTTTGTACCCATCAAATTTCAGGAACCCCTATTATCAATAGCTTACAGAAAAAAAGCACCTGCAAAAAAATGCCCATTTTTGACCATTTTTGACCAAATTACAAAAAAGAGCCTGAAAAAGCAAAAAAAACCGCCTTTTTTTTCGCCATTCACCCCATCAATAAAATTCAACAAACAACATAAAAAATAGGACACATATTACGCAAAAGAAAATTCAATGAATAAATGTTTGGAAATACACAAATCCCAAAACGAATATAAAGCCAAATGTAAATTCACCTTGTTGCATAAAGGGCAGATTTAAGTTCTAAGGGCAACAAATCAGAACAAAGATACATTTCATACATGAATCTACGCCGTAACGACTTTTTTCCCATAAATTTAGGTTGGCTCCAAAAGAATATATATTTTTGTCCGGTTTAACTTGAATGTTGGTAGCTACTGTCAGTTTTTTTTCACCAAACTTTCATCAACAATAATATTTTATAATGCCGGAAAAAGTTATAGAGCAAACTAAGATTGATCATTTTCGCAAATGGTTTATACGGGAAGAAAAAATAGTAATTGTTTCCCACGTTATGCCTGACGGAGATGCTATAGGCGCTTCATTGGGATTATATCATTTCCTAAAGTCCCACAGAAAAACAGTCAACGTGGTTTTACCCAATGCTTTTCCCGATTTCTTCAAGTGGATGCCCGGGAATAAAGACATTTTGTTATACGACCGTCATAAAGAAACTGCCGACCGCTTGATAAGCGAAGCAGGTATTATTTGTTGTGTGGATTTTAACGTATTAAGCCGAATTGACAACATGGCAGGTAGCGTAAAGGCTTCGCCGGCGTGCAAAATAATGATAGACCACCATCCTTGCCCCGAAGAATTTTGCGGGATTACGATTTCACATCCCGAAATATCTTCCACATGCGAACTTATTTTCCGATTAATCTGCCGGATGGGTTATTTCAGCAGCATCACAAAAGAAGGCGCAGAGTGCATTTACACAGGTATGATGACCGATACGGGAGGATTCACTTATAATTCCAATAGTGTGGATATTTATTCTATTATCGGTAGTTTGCTGTCTTTGGGTATCGACAAAGATGCCATTTATCGGAAAGTATATAACGCATATTCCGAATCGCGTTTGCGGTTGATGGGACATGTATTGACTACGATGAAAGTATATGACTGCCATGTCATTTTAATCAAGCTAAGTAAAAGTGAACAAGAAAAATTCAATTATATCAAGGGAGACAGCGAAGGATTTGTAAATATTCCGCTTTCTGTAAAAGAGGTGCAACTGTCCTGTTTCTTACGCGAAGATAGTGAAAAAAACAGAATTAAAGTATCTTTGCGGTCAATAGGAAAGTTTCCTTGCAATCAAATGGCAGAGGACTTCTTTAATGGCGGCGGACATTTGAATGCTTCGGGAGGCGAATGGATCGGGACAATGGACGAGGCGATAAGTGCGTTTGAAAAAGCGTTGGAAAAATACAAACCGCTGTTAAAAGTGGGGGAATAAAGGTTAAAGGTTCGGAACGTTTGGGCAGTGATTTTTGATATTTCGTAAATTAAGGACTATCT
>SNRY01000272.1_pt1 | contig 18892 bp, 13 predicted proteins | sample 4693421 | NCBI WGS metagenome assembly SNRY01 (sample SAMN11003215, study PRJNA524138) | termite gut metagenome | isolation source: Bacteroidetes bacterial symbionts from single cell of protist host amplifed... | host: Streblomastix strix ... | reverse complement strand
TGTGCTTACTTCTTTGATACCATATAATGCAAGCGCAGATGATAAGAGCCATTGGAGGCATCAGCATCAAACCGTTGTTAATGTATCCCAAGTTGTAGAACGATTGCGGAATAATTTGGAAGCCCAACAGACTGCCCGAACCTAACAACTCGCGAACAATCCCCACAATAACCAAAATCTTGGCATATCCCAATCCATTGCCAATACCGTCTAAGAACGATTCCCACGGAGCGTTTGCCATAGCGAAGGCTTCGAGCCGCCCCATTAGAATACAGTTGGTAATAATCAGCCCTACATACACCGAAAGTTGCACACTGACATCATACGCAAAGGCTTTCAATATTTCGCTCACGATGGTTACCAATGCAGCCACCACCACCAACTGAACAATGATACGGATACGATTCGGAATGGTATTTCGCATCAACGATATAATCACATTAGCAAAAGCTACAATAACCGTTACCGAAAGCCCCATAACAATAGCCGGCTCCAACTTAGCCGTTACCGCCAAAGCCGAACAGATACCAAGCACCTGAACGGTTACCGGATTGTTCAGACCAATTGGAGATGAGAACACTTCTTTATTCTTCTTTGAAAACAACTGACTCATATTCCGCCTCCTTAGTTATTAGTATGGGTTATAAATTGATTGTATTGACTCAGGCTATTGCTCATCATATTATCAACAGCTTTTGAGGTAATAGTGCCACCGGAGATACCGTCAACATAATCCCGGTCGTTCACACTCTTGCCCGGTTTTACTACGGCAACGGATGTAAGCACCCCGTTTCTGGTAATCTGTTTGCCGAGGAAATTATTTTGAAAAGCTTTCGTTGCTATTTCCGCTCCAAGTCCCGGCGTTTCGCCTTGATGGGAGAAATATACGCCGAAAATGGTATTCTTATCTTCATTCAAACCAACGTAGCCCCAAATGGGTCCCCACAACCCTTGTCCGTATAAAGGAAGCACATACTTTGTCTGTCCGTCAATATCACAAACGTAAATAGCGAGCTTTCTTTCCGACAGTTTCTTATTTAATTCTTCTTTTAAAACAAGATTAAAACCGCCTTCTTCACCGGTTTTAGTTCCTTCGGAATTGATGATGATGTCTTGCTTCACGTATTTTGCATACAAGGCTTGAGTGTCTTGTCCTTTAATATCAACGTTCAGTGCGCTCAATATTTGTTTCATCTTGTCCAATTCCACATTCTTTTCCTGCCTGTCTTTTAGTGCAGAAGAAGTAAAAGCCAATACAAATGCCACGATAACAACTATTACCGAAGCATAAATGATAGTATATGAATTACTATTTGTGTTCATTTTCTTCCGGTTTTTAATTGTTAGACTTTAGGGCACGTTTCTCTCTGCGGCTGATGTTGCTTTGAACTACGCCATAATCTATCAACGGCGCAAAGATGTTCATCAACAGGATAGCAAGCATCATTCCTTCGGGATAGCCGGGATTCAATACGCGAATCACGATAGCCATCACCCCAATCAATAACCCATATACGTATTTACCTTTTTCCGTTCGAGCGGCTGTTACGGGGTCAGTTGCCATAAACACGGCACCGAAACAGAACCCGCCCAATACGAGATGCTCATACCAAGGAATATGCGCCATAGCCGTATCAGGTCCGAAGGCATTAAATATACATGCCATAAAAGCGCCTCCTGCGAACACGGAGAACATGATTTTCCAACTTGCAATGCCGGTAATCAACAGCAAAGCAGCACCCAACAAAATGGCAATTACGCTCGTTTCGCCGATAGAACCGGGAATAAGTCCTGTTACCATATCCCACGAAAAGGCAGGATAACCGGTTGATTCGGCAGCCGTAGAAGCAATTCCCAAAGTCGTTGCTGACGTAAGTCCGTCAACCGTATTGCCGAAACCGAGAATACTTTCGCCCGATACCCAAACAGCATCACCGGACATCTTGGTAGGATACGCAAAGAACAGGAAAGCGCGTGTAATCAACGCCACATTAAATATATTCATCCCCGTTCCGCCAAATACTTCTTTGGCAAAAATCACGGCAAAAGCAGTGGCAACGGCAAGTATCCACAACGGACAGCCTACGGGCACAATCAGCGGAATAAGTATCCCCGATACGAGGAAACCTTCCTGAATTTCTTCTCCCTTCCATTGTGCCACGACAAACTCAATGCCCAGCCCCACTACGTATGAAACTACAATCTTAGGAAACACAGCCAAGAAGCCGTAAATAAACATTTCCCAAAAATCACCGGTTGCTCCCGTCGTATGTACAAAATGCTGATACCCTACGTTAAACATACCGAAGAGTACCGCCGGAACCAACGCTATTACAACTATCGACATGATGCGTTTGCTGTCTATTGAGTCATGGATATGCGTTCCTGATTTCGAGGTTTCGTTAGGTACAAACAAAAATGTATCAAACCCATCGAACACCGAGCGAAATGCGTGGAATTTACCCCCCTCTTGAAAGTTTGGCTTTATCTTGTCGATATATTTTCTTAATGCTTTCATTTGAAGTTTATTCGTTTATTCGTTCTGTAAAAAACCATTTATGCCATCTCCGCACGCAGGTTATCCAACCCTGTGCGGACAATGCGTTGCAGTTCCTGCTTGGAAGAGCAGGCAAATTCACACAAAGCAAAATCTTCGGGAGCCACTTCGTAAATACCCAATTGCTCCATACGGTCAATGTCATTGGCGATAATAGCTTTGAGCAGATATTCGGGCAATACGTCCATCGGGAGCAAACGGTCGTACTCGTGAGACATGATCATGTGGCGTCCGCCGCCTTTGATACGGGCGTCTATCACATACTCGCGTTTCTTAACCATATCAAACAACCAACTGAAATACGAACGGTTCAAGCTGAAATGACTGAAACGAGGCATAATCCACCCCGCCAATTCATGCGTATCATCGCCTTCGGGAATAACGGTCAGTTGACTGTCGAACGCTCCCAAAAAGCCGTTGGAAGGCACTTGTTTGCCTGTCAAAACATTCCCACTAATATAGCGCAAGGCTTTGTCCTTGGTAACATAGTTGCTGAAGAGGTTCGTGAGCAATGCCCCAACCTTGAGCTTGCAATAAGCGGGCTTGGTTACCTCCGAGCCGGTGAGGGCTACCGAACGAGTGAAATCTACGCGACCGGTATTGAACAAACGACCGATAAATATGACTTCTTCCGCTCCGATAGTCCATACCGTTTCACCTTTATTAATAGGTGATACGTGATGAATCTGCACACCGACGTTTCCTGCCGGATGAGGACCGTCGAATATCGTTACCGTTACGTCCTTGGCTTGAGTCAGGGCTTTATTTTGCTGCTTTGCGCTCACGCCCAGATAGGTTTTCGCTATCTTTGCCAACGCGCTAAGCCCGGTTTGCAAGTTGGCTTCCTGTCCTCTCAACACACATTCAAAGTCCGGTGCCAGAGGCTTGCTATCAAAAGCAGAAATGAATATCGCTTTGGGAGCCACCGTCGGGTCGGCTATTACATCATAAGGACGCTGTTTGATAAAAGCAAATAGCCCTGCCTGCATCAGCACGGACTTAACTTCGTCTCCGGACATTTTGGCAACATCTTTCTTACCAAACTCCTCGTAATCCTGCTCTTTCGCTGCCTGTACGGTAATGCTCAATAATTTGCGGCGTTCCCCGCGCTCCACGCTTGTTACTATCCCGCTGACAGGCGAAACAAACTTCACTTCGGGGTGATTCTTGTCAACAAACAAAGCTCCCCCCGCCATAACATATTCCTGCTCTTTTACAACAACTTTGGGCGTTATCCCCGTAAAGTCATCGGGCGCCAGCGCGTAGAACCCCGGCTCTTTTATCGAGAGGTATTCTTTCGCAGCTTTTCCTTTCAAGCGTATGTCAAGACCTTTACGTAACTTTATCACATTTGCCATATAAATAATGATTTCTTAATTTGAGGGCAAAGTTAATAAAAAAACAATAATAATCCCGAAGATTTGGAGAGATTACTATTAGTCTGCTTACATTTTTGCTTGAGGAAAAGCCCCTCAATATCGAACGATTACTCATACCGGTAGTGCATTCAGATAAAATCAAAAACTTTTCATTTTTAACTTTCCATTCAATTTGGGCGTGCCCCCCGCCTTGGGGGTTCAGGGGTTCAGTGGGGCGAGGGCGGGGGTCAGGCTATCCGCTACAATCCTTCACGCGCCATGCGGAATTCGCTACCAACAGCAGGCTGAAAGCCCGGCTTAAAGAGTCCTATATAGCTTTTTTACAAATGCACTACGGGTTAAGTTCAATCATGCAGACATCAGGAGGTTCGCCTATCAACCGGCGCTTTAACCTGTCAATCTCTGGAACGACTTCTACAACAGGGCTGAGGTCGAATTTGGTCGGTTTCCAGTCGAATTTGGTCGATTTTAGTAGGTTTTGGGTAGGCTGGAGGTCGTTTTAGGGCGTTTCGATTAGGAAGTGATTAGGTAATGATTAGATAATGGTCGGACTTGATGGGGTGTGAATGGGGTTGAATTGAGGTGGCTTTAGGAAAGTCTTGCAAGGTCTGGAGAGAAAAGAGGGGTTTTAAGGAGATTATTTGAAGGATTAATTAATACCAACCCGCCATCAAATAGTGCACGTTTTTTATAAACACAGAGGCACAGAGACACGGAGAATCCACAAACTCTGTGCCTCTGAGTCTCTGTGTTAAAATAAATTTAGACTATACTATCTTGATAGCAATTTGGTATGAAGATTTGTATCCCGCAAAGGGATGGAAAAGAATGAGTTATTTTTTATTGAATATAAACTCTAATATACACTCTATTGTTGAAATCAAAAAAAAATCCTATTTTTGCATTGATATTATGAGTTAATAGAGTAAAATGAACACTTTAGAATTGAGCGAACAAGAAGTCATTCGGCGCAATAGTTTGAACGAGCTTCGCGCGGCAGGAATCAATCCCTATCCGGCGGCAGAGTACGTAACAAATGCTTTTTCTACAGACATAAAAGAAGGGTTTAAGGACGATGAGATACCGCCGCACCAAGTGTCGGTAGCGGGGCGTATCATGAGCCGCCGCATCATGGGCAAAGCCTCTTTCATTGAGTTGCAAGACTCCAAAGGGCGCATACAAGTTTATATTACGCGCGACGACATCTGCCCCGACGAAAATAAAGACTTATATACGAATGTTTTTAAACGTTTGCTTGATTTGGGTGATTACATCGGTATCGAAGGCTTTGTGTTCAGAACCCAAATGGGGGAAATCAGCATTCATGCGCAAAAGCTAACGGTATTGGCTAAATCCGTTCGCCCGCTTCCTATCGTAAAATACAAAGACGGAGTGGCTTATGATTCTTTTGATGACCCCGAACTCCGCTACCGCCAACGCTACGTAGATTTGGCAGTAAATGAGGGGATCAAGGCTATTTTCACGAAACGCACCAAGATATATACTTCCATGCGCGAGTATTTCAACTCGAAAGGATATATGGAAGTGGAGACTCCCGTTCTGCAAGCCATTCCGGGAGGAGCCTCCGCGCGCCCATTCATCACCCACCACAATGCGCTGGACATTCCGCTGTACCTCCGCATTGCCGATGAGCTATATTTGAAACGCCTGATTGTAGGCGGGTTTGAAGGGGTGTATGAATTTTCAAAAAACTTCCGCAACGAAGGGATGGACAGAACGCACAACCCTGAGTTTACTTGCATGGAGATATACGTCGCCTACAAGGATTACAATTGGATGATGACTTTCACCGAAAACATGATTGAAAAAATCTGTTTGGACGTGAACGGAACGACGGAAGTACAGATAGGCGACCGCACTATCAACTTCAAAGCCCCCTACAAGCGCGTAACCATGCTGGATTCCATCAAAGAATTTACGGGATACGACCTCGCCGGAAAGGGTGAAGACGAAATACGCCAACTATGCCGGAAGCTAAACATGGAAATAGACGACACAATGGGCAAAGGCAAACTCATTGACGAGATATTTGGCGAATGTTGCGAAGGCAATTACATACAACCTACCTTTATTATTGACTACCCTATCGAAATGTCTCCTCTCACCAAGCGTCATCGCAGCAACCCGGAGCTTACCGAACGCTTTGAACTCATGGTAAACGGGAAAGAGCTTTGCAATGCTTATTCCGAATTGAACGACCCGATAGACCAATTGGAACGCTTCCAAGACCAACTCCGCCTAAGCGAAAAGGGAGATAACGAGGCAATGTTTATTGACATGGATTTTGTCCGCGCATTGGAGTACGGTATGCCGCCGACTTCCGGGATGGGTATCGGGATGGATCGCCTCGTCATGTTGCTCACGGGGCAAACAGCCATTCAAGAAGTGCTATTCTTCCCGCAGATGCGTCCGGAAAAGACGGTAAAAAAAGACCCCATCGCCAAATACCTCGAATTGGGAATTACCGAAGAATGGATTCCAGCCGTTCAAAAAGCCGGATACGCTTTGGTAGAAGACTTGAAAGACGTAAAACCTCAAAAGCTACATCAAGACATTTGCGGCATCAACAAGAAATACAAACTGGAATTGACTGCCCCCTCGGTAGAGGATGTTGCCGGATGGATAAAGAAATTAACTCCTTAATTTCAAGCCATGAAATTAACCGGTAAAATAGCGATAATGGGGGGAGGTAGTTGGGCTACAGCTATTGCCAAGATGGTTTTGGATCAAGAGGGGACAATAAATTGGTATATGCGGCGAGACGACCGTATAGTGGATTTCAAACGGCTGGGGCATAATCCGTCTTATTTGACGGGGGTGAAATTTGACCTTAAACGAATTAATTTTAGTTCCAATATCAATGATATAGTAAAAGATTCGGATATGCTGATGTTCGCCACTCCGTCGCCATACTTAAAATCTCACTTAAAAAAGATTAAAGTCAAACTAACCGATAAGTTTATTGTAACCTCTATCAAAGGGATTGTTCCCGACGAGAACCTCATCGTATCGGAATATTTTATGAAATTCTATGGCGTTCTACCGGAAAACATCGCGGTATTAGGAGGTCCCTGCCATGCCGAAGAGGTGGCATTGGAACGTCTTTCTTACCTTACGATAGCCTGTCTCGACAGAGAAAAAGCATGTATTTGTGCTCACAGATTAGGGGGGAGTTACATCAAAACATCCGTTAGCGACGATGTGGCAGGTGTTGAATACAGTTCCGTATTGAAGAATGTGTATGCCATTGCTGCAGGCATTTGTAGCGGTTTGAAATATGGAGACAACTTTCAAGCCGTACTAATGTCAAACGCCGTTCAAGAGGTAAACCGCTTTCTAAATACGGTACATCCCTTGAATCGAAATATAAATGAATCTGTTTATTTGGGCGATTTGTTGGTTACGGCTTATTCCAATTTCAGTCGCAACCGCACCTTCGGCACAATGATTGGAAAAGGTTACTCCGTCAAAAGCGCACAAATAGAAATGGAAATGATAGCCGAAGGCTACTACGGCACGAAATGTATCAAAGAGATAAACAAACATTATCATGTCAATATGCCGATATTGGACGCTATGTACAATATCTTGTATGAGCGCATCTCGCCGATGATAGAGATAAAACTGTTGACGGATTCGTTTAGATGAGGCATTGAAGTCCGTGTTCCATGAGATAATGATATTTGCAGGGATTTCTTTGGAGGATTGAGAATAACAAGGTATATTTGTCTATTAAATATTGAAATTATGATAAACATAAATATTGAAAAAACATTTGGATTCATTTCCAAAGAAAGTGTTTCGGCTTATGCAGCCAAAACTAAAGCTGCACGAGAAGCATTAGAAAATGGGACGGGTAAGGGTAGCGATTTCTTAGGTTGGTTGCACCTGCCATCCTCCATTAGTAAGGAACATTTAGCAGACTTAAAAGCTACTGCAAAAACATTGAGAGATAACTGCGAGGTAGTAATCGTGGCAGGTATCGGAGGGAGTTATTTGGGAGCGCGTGCCGTAATCGAATCCCTGTCGAACAGTTTCACCGGATTGCAGGAAAAGAAAAATGATCCTATTATTATTTATGCAGGGCATAACATAAGTGAGGATTATTTATATGAACTGACTACTTTCTTGAAAGATAAGAAATTCGGCGTTATCAATATCTCCAAGTCAGGAACAACAACCGAAACGGCTTTAGCTTTCCGCCTGTTGAAGAAACAATGCGAAGACCAACGCGGAAAAGAAACGGCACGCAAAGTCATCGTTGCCATTACTGATGCCAAAAAAGGAGCAGCACGCGTTACGGCAGATAAAGAAGGATATAAATCGTTTATTATCCCAGACAATGTAGGTGGACGTTTCTCTGTTCTTACTCCGGTAGGTTTATTGCCTATTGCCATCGCAGGGTTTGATATTGAAAAGCTTGTAGAAGGTGCGAGCGAAATAGAAACCGCTTCTGGTGTCAACGTTCCTTTTGAAAAGAATCTGGCTGCGATATATGCCGCCACCCGCAACGAACTTTACAAACAGGACAAGAAGATAGAAGTCCTTGTAAACTTCAACCCTAAACTTCATTATGTAAGTGAATGGTGGAAGCAACTCTATGGAGAATCCGAAGGCAAGGAAAACAAAGGTATCTTCCCGGCTGCAGTAGACTTCTCAACAGATTTACATTCTATGGGACAATGGATACAAGAAGGCGAAAGAAGCATATACGAAACGGTTCTTTCTATTGAAAAAACAAATCATACTCTTACTGTTCCTTCTGATGAAGCAAACCTTGACGGGCTGAACTTCTTAGCCGGTAAACGGGTGGACGAAGTAAACAAAATGGCGGAACTCGGCACACAATTAGCCCACGTGGATGGTGGCGTACCCAACATACGCATCGTCATTCCCGAACTCAACGAGTATAACATCGGACAATTACTGTATTTCTTTGAAATCGGTTGCGGCATTAGCGGCTATCTGTTAGGGGTAAATCCATTTGATCAACCGGGTGTGGAAGCATATAAAAAGAATATGTTTGCATTACTCAACAAGCCGGGGTACGAAGCAGAATCGAAGGCGATACAAGCAAGAATTTAAAGCCTTTTCCGCTTATATCATGGCATCAAAACCCACTATTTCCAAAGGAACACGTGACTTTTCGCCGGTTGAAATGGCGAAACGCAATTATATATTCAATACCATTCGCGACGTATATCATCTATATGGTTTCCAACAGATAGAAACCCCTGCTATGGAAATGCTTTCTACGCTGATGGGGAAGTATGGAGAAGAAGGAGATAAACTGCTTTTTAAGATACAGAACTCCGGTGATTATTTTTCGGGATTGACGGACGAAGAATTGTTAAGCCGTAATGCCACGAAACTGGCTCCCAAGTTTTGCGAAAAAGGATTGCGCTATGACCTTACTGTTCCTTTTGCCCGCTATGTGGTGATGCATCGTGATGAGATAGTTTTCCCTTTCAAACGTTATCAGATTCAACCGGTATGGCGTGCCGACCGTCCACAAAAGGGACGTTACCGCGAATTTTACCAATGTGATGCCGATGTAGTAGGAAGCGATTCTCTGTTGAATGAGGTAGAACTGATACAAATCATTGATACGGTATTCTGTCGCTTGGGTATCCGCGTATGTATTAAGATAAATAATCGTAAGATACTGTCCGGCATAGCCGAAATCATAGGTGAAGCTGATAAGATAACCGACATTACGGTAGCCATTGATAAATTAGACAAAATAGGACTGGAGAATGTAAACCGAGAGCTGGCAGACAAAGGCATTAGTGCCGAAAGCATTGCCAAGCTGCAACCTGTCATCCAGCTTAGTGGAACAAATGTCGGTAAGTTGGATGCCCTCAAGCAGATATTAGCGGCAAGCGAAACCGGTTCAAAAGGGATAGAAGAATGTAAGTATATTCTTTCCACACTTGAGAATCTTGATTTAAAGAATGAGATAGAGCTCGACCTCACGTTGGCTCGTGGGTTAAACTACTACACCGGCGCTATTTTTGAAGTAAAAGCCCTTGATGTGCAAATAGGAAGTATCACCGGTGGCGGCAGGTATGATAACTTGACGGGCGTATTCGGTATGCCGGATGTTTCGGGAGTAGGTATATCCTTTGGTGCAGACCGTATATTTGATGTTCTTAATCAATTAGACCTTTATCCCAAAGAAGCGGTAAATGGAACAAAACTCCTTTTCATTAATTTCGGAGAGAAAGAAATGATTTATTCCCTTCCTCTACTTTCCAAAGTACGAGCGGTGGGTATAAGTGCTGAAATGTTCCCCGATGCTGCGAAGATGAAGAAGCAAATGAGTTATGCAAACACCAAGAATATTCCTTTTGTAGTTATCGCAGGCGAAGATGAAATGAATACGGGCAAACTTACCTTAAAGAATATGGTTACAGGTGAACAAAACCTTGTCAATCCCGAACAGCTAATCAATTTTTTAATGTCATTAGCGTAAATCCGGTTAATAGAAAATGAAACATTATATTATTCTTATCCTATTACTTCTTTTTACCCGGCACGCCTATTCGCAAAAAGAATCCCTAACTACATTCTCTTCGCCTTTCGACTTTCCACTTATCATGAGTGGAAATTTTGGTGAATTGCGTGTCAACCATTTGCATAGTGGGTTGGACTTCAAAACACAAGGGGTATCTGGTAAAAAGCTCCTTTCTATCGGCGACGGATATATTTCCCGTATTTTGGTAACTCATGGATCGGGACACATGCTTCATGTACGTTATAACAACGGATACACCGCGATTTACCGTCACTTGTCAGGCTTCGTATCCCCCATAACGGAACGGGTGGACAATTATCAGTACGAAAATGAAACATGGGAAGTATCCATTACGCCCGATTCCACAGAGTATCCTGTTCATGCAAGGCAACAAATAGCTTGGAGTGGAAATACAGGTTATTCTTTTGGTCCTCACCTGCACATGGATTTACTTGAAACAGAAAGTGGAGATTATGTGGATGCGTTGCCTTTCTATAAGCATTTGATAAAAGATACTCGTGCGCCCGCCATCCAAAGTATTATGTTCTTTCCGCAAGCAGGCAAAGGAGTGGTAAATGGAAAAGAAGAACGTCAAGCATTTACGCCCGGACAGATGAAACCCATACAAGCATGGGGATTAATCGGTGTCGGTATTAAGGCTTATGATTATATGGACGGAACGAATAACCGTTGTGGAGTGCATACCGTATCACTGTCTGTAGACGATAAAGAAGTATTTCGTAGTGTCGTTGATCGTTTCTCTACCAACGAAAGCCGAATGATATATTCATGGACGTACAACGCATACATGAAATCCGTCATCGAACCGGGCAACAAACTGCGTATGCTCCAAGCTTTCAATAACCAAAACGGATTGTTAACCATTGACGAAGAGCGTGATTATCGGTTTAAATACGAACTAAAAGATTTATACGGCAATACCTCCCGGTATCAGTTCATAGTACGAGGCAAACCTCAGTCTATTGCACAACAGGATTATACCGGCAAATATTATTTTAATCGAGACAAAGTGAACTCTATAAGCGAGCCGGGATTGGAACTACATATTCCCAAAGAATCCTTGTATAACAATGTATTGTTAAATTATAATGTCCGAATAGATTCGGAATCCATTGCCAATACTTACCAATTGACCGATGAGCCAATACCGATGCAAACTTATGGTGATTTGTACATCGGAGTTCGGAACAAAACAGTAGCAGATACGACCAAATATTACATAGCCAGCATAGGGAAAAATGGAAGAACCACTTCTCTCGGCGGGAAGTACGAAAATGGTTTTGTGAAAACCCGTGTGCGTGAATTAGGCACTTTCACGGTAAAAGTTGATACCATCCCTCCCCAAATTACGGCAGTAAATCCCACGCAATGGAGAAGTACAGGCAAAATAATCTTCAAAATAACGGAAAAAGGAACCGACATCGCTTCGTACCGCGGCACTGTTGATGGTGAGTACGTGCCTTTCGGTTGGGAGATTATGACAAATCGAATAATCTACCAAGTGAATCCCCTCAAAGTAAAAAAAGGGGTGAAACATACGGTAGAACTCGTTGTAACGGATGAATGTGGAAATAAAGGAGTAATTACTATAGATACCATCTTGTAATCTTATTCAATGCGTAAATCTCTGTTTTTCATACATTAATATTTCAGCAGTTGAAGGAATAAAAATTTGGTTACAATATAAACTTTTGAGAGATTTCAGATGTTATATTTTCTATCTTTGCTTCCTAATAGATAGCACTGAGAATGTATGGCACAACCAAAGGCTCCCCGTAGTATAAGACCCAAATTACAACCCGTGGTTGATTATGGACGTATTCAACCCCAAGCCCGTGAATTGGAAGAAGTCGTATTAGGGGCTATCATGATTGAAAAAGATGCCTATTCGTTAATCAGTGAAATACTGCGTCCGGAATCTTTTTACGAATACATTCATCAACTGATATACGCAGCTATTACCGATTTAGCCCTTCGGCAAGAACCGGTGGACATTATCACAGTAACCGAACAACTGCGCAAACGCGGAGAACTCGACGAAGTGGGTGGTCCTTTTTATATCACTCAGCTAAGTAGTAAGGTTGCTTCATCTGCTCACATAGAATACCACGCTCGTATTATCGCCCAAAAGCATTTGGCACGCGAACTGATAACTTTTACAAGCCATATTCAATCCAAAGCATTCGACGAAACCATTGACGTGGACGATTTGATGCAGGAAGCTGAAGGAAATCTTTTTGAGATTTCGCAGCAGAACATGAAGAAGGATTACACACAGATTAATCCTGTCATAGCCGAGGCTTACGAATTGATGCAAAAAGCTGCCGCACGAACAGACGGTTTAAGTGGTTTGGGAAGTGGTTTTAATGCGCTCGATAAAATGACTTCCGGCTGGCAAAATTCCGACCTTGTTATTATTGCTGCCCGCCCTGCTATGGGTAAAACGGCTTTCGTACTCTCTATGGCACGCAACATTGCAGTCAAATTCAAACATCCGGTGGCATTGTTCTCTCTCGAAATGAGCAACGTTCAGTTGGTGAACCGCTTAATAAGCGATGTTTGTGAAATACCGGGCGAAAAGATAAAAAGTGGTCAATTAGTTGCTTACGAATGGCAACAATTAGATTACAAGCTGAAAGAACTCATTGATTCTCCCCTGTATGTGGACGATACTCCCTCACTCTCCGTATTTGAATTGCGTACAAAAGCCCGCCGCTTGGTTCGTGAGCACGGAGTAAAAATTATTATCATAGACTACCTTCAATTGATGAATGCAAGTGGTATGTCCTACGGCAATCGTCAGGAAGAAGTCAGTACCATCTCACGCTCACTCAAAGGATTGGCAAAAGAGTTAAACATCCCCATTGTTGCCCTGTCGCAATTAAATCGTGGAGTGGAAAACAGGGAAGGTATCGAGGGCAAACGCCCGCAACTGAGCGACCTTCGTGAATCAGGAGCTATTGAGCAGGATGCCGATATGGTTTGCTTCATTCACCGTCCCGAGTATTATAAAATATATCAAGACGATAAAGGGAACGACTTGCGAGGAATGGCGGAAATCATTATCGCCAAACACCGTAATGGCGCAACCGGCGATATACTTCTTCGCTTTAAGGCTGAGTATGCCCGTTTCCAAAATATCGAAGACGATATAATTATCCCCCTTCCCGATGAAGGAGCTATACGAAGTTCGCGCATGAATGCAGGAAACGACACATCGCCATTGCCGTTTTAGGAATTCATTTCATAAAACATCTCTATAAAATTTCATAAATGATTCCATCACTCGTTATTTTTTTCATACTTTTACACCCTTATTGCAGGAGTTGTGTCTGTACCCCCTGTTTCGAGGCTGCATACAAAGAAAATAATATATAATAAATAATGAGTCACAAATGGAATTATCGACCTATAACACATGAACAGGAAGAAAAAAGCAGGGCATTAGCCCAAGAATTGGAAGTTGACCTTATTATTGGGCAACTATTGGTACAAAGGGGGATCACAAATTCTTCCGAAGCAGAGAAATTTTTTCATCCTCAATTATCCGATTTGCACGATCCATTCTTAATGAAAGATATGGGGATAGCAGTAGAACGATTAAATCGGGCAATGGGGAAAAAGGAACGTATATTAATATACGGAGATTACGATGTGGATGGGACTACTGCGGTAGCATTGGTCTATAAATTCATCCAACAATTTTATTCAAATCTGATTTATTATATACCTAACCGGTATGAAGATGGTTACGGCATTTCCTACAAAGGGATAGATTATGCTATCAGTGAGGGTATCGGATTGATTATTGTGCTTGATTGCGGAATCAAAGCAATAGAAGAAATCAAATATGCCAAAGAGAAAGGCATCGATATTATTATATGTGACCACCATGTGCCCGATAAGGAATTGCCTCCGGCATTGGCTATTCTGAATGCCAAACGGGAGAACAATACGTATCCTTATATGGATTTATCAGCTTGCGGCGTAGGTTTCAAGTTTATGCAAGCATTTGCCCAGAATAACAATATTGAGTTCAAAAACCTCATTCCGTTGCTTGATTTGGTAGCAGTGAGTGTGGCGGCAGACATTGTACTTATTATGGGTGAAAACCGTATCCTCACTTATTACGGGCTGAAACAACTGAATAGTAATCCGAGCATAGGATTGAAAGCTATTATTGACGTATGCGGATTGACTAACAGAGAAATAACCATAAGCGACATTGTATTTAAAATCGGTCCGCGTATTAATGCCTCCGGACGTGTTCAAGAAGGAAGTAAAACCGTTGACCTTTTGGTTGAAAAAGACTTTTCCGCCGCATGGGAAAAGAGTAACCAGATAAACGAATACAACGAAACGCGCAAAGACTTGGATAAAAGCATGACGGAAGAAGCCAACAAGATAGTTTCTCAATTAGAGGGATTGGCTGATCGCCGTTCCATTGTTTTGTATAACGAAGATTGGCACAAGGGGGTAATCGGTATTGTGGCTTCACGGCTAACGGAATTATTTTATCGTCCGGCAGTGGTACTTACACGTACCGACGATATGGCTACCGGTTCGGCACGCTCAGTTTCAGGTTTTGACGTTTACAAAGCTGTTGAACATTGCCGCGACCTTTTGGAAAATTTCGGAGGACATACGTATGCTGTCGGCTTATCTATGAAGATTACAAACATACAAGCTTTTACCGAACGTTTTGAGGAATTTGTTTCCATGCATATCCTACCTGAGCAGATTTGTGCCGTAATAGATATTGATAGCGAAATAAATTTCAAAAGTATTACCCCGAAGTTTTTTTCTTACTTAAAAATGTTCAATCCTTATGGTCCTGATAATTGGAAGCCGATATTCTGTACGCAAAACGTATATGACTACGGCACCAGCAAAGTCGTGGGGCGCGACCAAGAACACATCAAATTGGAATTGGTGGACAACATATCAAACAACGTGATGAATGGTATTGCTTTCGGGCAAAGTTCGCACGTGCGTTATATTAAAACCAAGCGTTCTTTTGATATTTGTTATTCAATAGAAGAAAATACGCATAAAAGAGGAGAAGTGCAGTTGCAAATTGAAGATATACAACCATCATTTCTCCAATCACCCCTACTGGAATAAAAATATGAAACCGTCGGATATCCTTCTTCAATATTGGGGCTATTCCGGTTTTCGTCCTCTTCAAGAAGAAATAATCAACAGTATTTGGAACGGAAACGACACTCTTGGGCTAATGCCAACGGGTGGAGGTAAATCCATTACCTTTCAGGTTCCTGCATTGGGAAAAGAAGGTTTGTGTCTGGTAATTACTCCCCTTATCGCCCTAATGAAAGATCAGGTACAAAACCTGAAAAGACGAGGTATCAAAGCCGTAGCCATTTATTCCGGAATGACGCATCAGGAGATTATTACGGCTTTAGAAAATTGCATCTTCGGAAACTACAAGTTCCTTTATATATCACCGGAACGCTTGGACACGGATATATTTCGCGTAAAACTCCGTTCCATGAAAGTAAGTATGATTACTGTTGACGAAAGTCATTGCATCTCTCAATGGGGGTATGATTTCCGTCCGACTTATCTGAAGATAGCAGAAATTAGAGCGCTGCTTCCGGGTATTCCCGTATTGGCATTGACTGCTACTGCTACTCCGGCGGTAATAAAAGATATTCAAGAGAAGTTACTGTTTGCCAAAGAGAATGTTTTCCGTATGAGTTTTGAGCGGAAAAACTTGGCGTATATGGTGCGTAAGGCAGATAACAAAACGGGGGAACTTCTTTATTTATTCAATAAGGTACAGGGCAGTGCCATTGTATATGTTCGCAGCAGACAGAAAACGAAAGAAATCACAGAGTTACTGTTGAATGAAGGTATCACTGCCAATTTTTATCATGCGGGATTAAACAATGATGCCAAAGACTTACGGCAAAAGCAATGGCAGAGCGGTGAATGTCGGGTAATGGTGGCAACGAATGCATTCGGTATGGGAATAGACAAACCGGATGTACGCCTCGTCATACATTGGGACTTGCCCGATTCCATAGAAGCCTATTTTCAAGAAGCCGGACGAGCTGGACGCGACAGCGAGCGGGCTTATGCCATTATTCTCTATTCAAATGTAGACAAAACAAAACTGAATAAACGCATCACCGATACTTTTCCCGAAAAAGAATACATCAAACAAGTGTACGAACACCTGAACTATTATTATCAAATGGCAATGGGAGATGGGCTTGGGTGTATGTATGAATTTAACTTGGAAGAGTTTTGCCGTAAGTTCAAGTATTTTCCTGTTCCGGTAGATAATGCGTTAAAGATTCTTGCGCAAGCGGGATACATAGAATATACCGATGAACAGGACAATCCCTCCCGACTTATTTTTACGATTCATAGGGAAGAATTGTACAAACTTCGCGAATCAGGAGCAGAGGTAGAAACCTTGATTCAGAGCATATTGCGCTCATACACCGGTTTATTTACCGATTATGTCTATATAAATGAAGAATCATTAGCCATGCGAACGGGATTGTCCCGGCAACAAATATATGACCTGTTGATTATGCTCTCCAAGCATCACATTATTGACTACATTCCACGAAAAAAGACTCCTTATATTATATATAAGTGCAAGAGGGTAGAATTGCGTTACCTGCAAATCAGTCATGAAGTTTACGAAAAAAGAAAAGAGAGATATGAGCAACGCATCAAATCCATGATTGAATATGTAACTTCCGATACAGCTTGCCGCAGCCGCACGTTACTCCGTTATTTCGGCGAAAAGAATTACCATGAATGCGGACAATGCGATATTTGCCGTAACCGGCAAACCGAATGGAAAGGATTGACACAATCTGCTTTTGATGCTCTCAAAGCATTAATCTTGCAAACACTACACCAACAACCGTTATCTCCTGCCGAAATTGCCCGACAGATAGAGGGTGCAGACAAGGATACGTTAGGAACCGTTCTCCAATATTTAATTGATGAAAAAGAATTGGTGATGAAGGAAGGAATGATATACAGAATACCATAATCTAATGCAAAAAAGACATTTAAACCGCCAACAATATTTTGATGAATTAGTCCTTAGCAGTCGAAAATACTTCCTTCCTTACGTAGAAAATTTTATCCGGATAGATACTTCTACCAGAGTATTGGAAATAGGATGCGGGGATGGGGGCAACTTGCTGCCGTTTGCCGAAAGAGGATGTATGGTAACGGGCATTGATTTGTCAGAATCCCGGATTCTGCAAGCACGTGAATTCTTTGCTCAATCCGGATATACAGCTCAGTTTAGAGCCTGTAACATCTTCGATATGGATGCCGGTGAATATGACTTTATATTACTGCATGACGTAATAGAACATATCTATGAAAAGAAAGAGTTCATGCGTCATATCAAGCCGTTCTTTCGCCCGAATGGGATTCTATATATCGGTTTTCCCGCTTGGCAAATGCCTTTTGGCGGGCATCAGCAGATTTGCCGGAACAAAATCATCTCCTTCCTGCCATTTTTACATCTGCTCCCCAATCCGCTTTATCGGGGAATAGCAAAAATAAGCGGAGAGAGCCAGAAGTGTATAGATGAATTGATGAGCATAAAGCATTGCAGAACTACGATAGAAATGTTTGAAAGCCTTGCACACGAAACCGGTTATTTCATAGAAAACCGCAAATTATGGTTCATAAATCCGCATTACGAAGCAAAGTTTCATTTGCATCCTTGCTCGCTATCGCCGTTCATTGCACGAATTCCATACATAAGAAACTTTGTCAGTACTTCGTGCTTTTTTATTTTGAAAGTAGCTGGAAATAACTAGTGCTGCAAATACATGAAAAGCAAAAAGACATTCCTGCGAACGAGATAACCCCTCACTCTCCATTTTCAACTATACTCCGTACATTATAACACAGAGGCACGGAGGCACAGAGTATGTTAGTGGAAAGTTGAAAAAGGTTTGACCTGAAAAATAGGTTTATGAGAACTTCAAAGGAACTATACCTATCCGAATCCTTCGGATTCTGTTTCATTCAATTGAAACAGGCTCATACAAATAAACAATTCTTTACTTTCAACTCCCAACTTTCAATTCATTGGGGCGTTTCCCGAAGGGTCGGGATAGCCGGATATTGCCATTATTTTCCTTTGAATATATTTGCTCCTTTCAGAGATTTGAATGATTTTGTTGCAACGATAGAAAAGAAAAATAACGCCTTGACTATCGTTGCAACAAAGTCCTATATTTAGGAAAATAAAACCATCATAATATCGTTGCAACAAAGTCATTGCAAAGCGTGAAATCTGTAATCCGGAGTACACTTGTCCGCTTCTTAAAAAGTCCGGTGTAAGATACAAACGCATAAGACTTCGCCGTAAGGGCAAGCCCCGGCCGG
>SNRY01000271.1_pt1 | contig 18936 bp, 25 predicted proteins | sample 4693421 | NCBI WGS metagenome assembly SNRY01 (sample SAMN11003215, study PRJNA524138) | termite gut metagenome | isolation source: Bacteroidetes bacterial symbionts from single cell of protist host amplifed... | host: Streblomastix strix ... | reverse complement strand
AAAGATTATGAAATGATGAAGTCAAATATGATTTATGGAGATGCAATCCCTTTTGATAAGCTAATAGAAAGAATCCGAGAACTAAATGAGCGATTCAGAAATATCGAACAATAGAATCTATGCCTCGTCGGAAGAAATACACCCTGTCAGCTAAAGAATTGCCCATTTATGAGATGATAGTGAAGGAGTTGTCAAAGAATCCCGAACTGGCAGCTAATTACGATATGACAACTATCGAAATATCCGTATTAAAGACCATCGAGCCATTCATCAAGAACATAGACACCGTAATCTCCCATTTTGTACAGTATTTGGCTAAAAACAAAAACAATATCCCTATTTTTTCGGGAGAAGAAATCATCAACCGAATTCTATTGGCTAAGATGCTGGGTATTTCCCGCCAGACCTTAAGCGATTGGATACGGAAAGGTTTCATTACCCCTGTAAAATCCCAACGCGTATCCAATATACAAACGGTAAAATTGTTCTAAATAACTGATTTATAGTATATTTTAATTTTTTATTGTGTACTAAAAGTGTACTATATAGCAAAAAGTTATTTTTTTATCTTGTTAGACATAAATAGCTTTGTCAATTAAGATTTTAATTTTAGTCGTTTATATGCCACAAAAAGGACACGTTTCCGTTACTGGATTTCCGGTAACGACGCAGATGCCTCCACAATTAAATTTATTTCCTTATTAAAATGAGTGGAAGTGTCAAACTTCATCATCAAATTTAAATAGGTCCAAAAACATATCTTTTATCTTATCCTTATGTGCGTCTGTGTCTTTATTTGTTTTATTTACCAAAACGTAAGAACTTAATTCGGGAAAAACATAATGTTCAAAGGTTTTATGTCCTACCAATTTATCAATAATATAAGCGTATATTCGGAACCTTTGATTTTCTTTTTTGCCCTCAATCTTATCGTGCTTGATATCAATCGTGCTTGATCCATTAATGGCGAATGAAACATTCGGATATTTCTCTAATAATTTAAGAAAGATAGATATACACACCATAAAGATTTTATGGGCATTATACTGATTGGTGAGTCTGCTATATTTATCGTCCAGTTTTTTATGAATTGATGCGTAATATTTTATGGTAAATGTTTCATTTTCATACATTTCAGCACGAACAATATACTTCAATTTTCTATCTGTGAAAAATTTATAGATATTCACAAAAAGAAAATCATCACTCTTTTTAGGTGATGATTTCTGCACAAATATAATGTTGTATGGTTTATTGTCGGACTTCATGGAATCAGCCGATTATGGTTTTTATTGCTTTTACTAAACGTTCCGGCTTCAACTTTTATCCCATTTCCTACCATTTTTGATAGCTGTTTTCTGTTTTGCCCACAACACCCTCTGGATTCCCAGCCAAGCCTTATACTTTTAGGTTGTCTTTTTTTAATAGATGAACCATTATTCATATTGATACAGTATTATGTATTTGCAAATATACAAATCTAATATGAAGCAAATATACAAAATATAATCCGATTTTATAAACCAAATTATATAACAAAGTTGCATTATTTAAGATTTTACTGCATTGATCCGCTATCTATGGCTAATAAAGTTAAGCAGCCGACAAAAGTAAAAGAGCCGGTAAGAATTATGTACAGAGCAATTTCTGCCGGTAATCAGTCCACCTATCCGGATTATTACTATAGTGGAAAAAGGGAATTTGAGTTCCTAAACTCTATTTGGTTCCTATATATTATGTGATAATTAAATGACGGTATTCGCCTTTTTGTTTCATTACTTAAATCTAAAAACTTAAAAATAAGAATTAAAGCTTCTAAAAAATTAGATTTACCTGTTGCATTTTGACCAAGTAATACTGTCTTCATTTCCTTTTCATCAAAATCTATCCAGAAATGTTTCAGATTTTTATAATCTTCTATATATACTTCATCTATTCTCATCTTGAATTAATTTTAAATAGGATTCCTTACCTCTTCTGGGAAGTTCTTCGATTTTTCTTTTTTCTATTAATATTTTCAATTCCGCATAAAAATCATCTATATTATCCGAATGCTTAGATTGTTGCCAAAGTTCTTTTGCGAGAATGGGATTCTGAGTTTCTTGCAGCAACTCAAGAACAGATTTTGTTTGTTTCATTTTTTTTTTCACTACCTTCTTTACTGTTATTTTATTTTGCAGAAATGCGATTCGCTCATTCTGTATTTTTTTCAATAATTCTGATGCCGATTCATCATTCGGATTTTGAGAGACAAGTTTTCCTGTAAAAGCTTTGCTTAAAATAGATTGTTTTAAGACATCTATTCTTTTTAACTCTCTGTGAATGTTATCTTCTATATTTTTTATTACTGTATTTTGACTATCTAATTCTTGAGCGATAGACCTTTGGACTTCTATTTCAAAATTTGGAATAGGAATATCAGAAACATCCGCTAAACTAAGATTAGCCCGTGCTACATCGACCGCACGAATTTGATAATAATCCCTCGCTTTTTTAGAATTAAGATAATACATTAGAAACAGAGGGTCTATTTCTGAGGACGTTCTTATAAGAGCAACAGCTTGATTAATATTAGCTTTATTATCCTGATTAAAACACGCTGCTCTACCAATGGAGGCACCGACAATATTCAGTAATATATCACTTCTTTTAAGAACTGAACGAGGTTGTTTTTCATTAAAAGAATCTTCAACATATTTAGCCTTCGAATTATCAATATGATTATCTTGAATATTTTCGCTAGTAATGAATAATGTTTGTTTATTGTCATTTACATAGTTAAATCCCTGCCATTTAGGGGATGCCCCTTTCGTAATAAGTTCTGTTTTACTACCCAAAAAAGAATAATTGTCACTTTTGAAAGCATTTGATAGAATTACTTGCCAATAAACATTTAAAAGTTTGTTCACGTTGATCAAACTTTTTTCAACATGTTCTATTTCACTAAATAATTCCTCAATTTTTTCAACTATTCTATATTGTTCGTTTAATGGAGGTAATGCTATCTCTAATTCATTAAGAAGTAACGGATTAATATGGGGGATTCCTATTCCTTTTGTATTTTTATTTAAGTATTCGTATTTTGAAAGTAAAAAATAAAAAATAAAAGTCTCATTTATTGAAAATGTGTTTATTTTTGCGAGTGTTGACCCTAACGATCCTTTTTTCCCTTTTAACACTAAGCCGCTTCTTGACCCATCCCATACAATAACTATATCTTCCTCTTTAATAGAAATAGACGTTTCTTTATCAGCATATTTTTCTATTCTTTTTTCAAAAGCATTTATATCTAAATAAGGGGTAGAGTCTTTAAATATCTTTTCCTTCAACACATCAGGTTTTCTTCCTTTTGTGTAAAGAACTATTTCTCCGACAGAAGTTTGAACCCAGTTTTCAGGAATAATATGTATATCGTTATTCATTTTCAGGTTTTTCAATAAATTCTGGAGGTGATTAAAAAAGTATGCCGCCATAAAAATTTGGCAATTAAAGTATACAGTTTATTGTATATGAAAATAAAATAACCTCTTCATTGTCCCAATTGTCAAAGCACAAAAATAAAGAAAAACGGCAAAAAGAAAAATGATTATCCGTAATATGCTAAATAATAAAGTTGCATTTAATACTTAAATCTACGTAATGCACAAAAACATGCCGCGTAAAGTATAATTAAGGTAAACTTCTATTTGCTCGGCATCGGCATGGGTGAATTTTCCTATTTTCCGAAAATAGTTGTGTGCAAATTGTGTGCGCATAAAAAGAAAAGAGGCTTACAATTTCTTGTAACCCTCTCATTTTCAGGTAGCGCGACCCAGGATTGAACTGGGTACCTCATGATTATGAAATATTATTCATACAGCAAACAAATAAAATGCTATACTATCATATGCAACTCAGGATATTCTTTTCTTTCCATCTACTGTTAAAAATTCATATCTATTCGCCTAAAATCCGTCAGTAAAACGTCAGTAGGACAAAAAATAAGAGGTTAGATTTGTTGTCTAACCTCTTTATTTTCAGCCGTCGGGGTGAGAAGATTCGAACTTCCGACCACACGCCCCCCAGATGCTCTTTTTTTAGTTGTTTTTCTTTGTAATTCTTTATATTTCATTATCTTTGTGCCTGATAATCAACGATGCAAAAATAGCGTTTTTTGTATTATGTTTTACTAAATGTTTTACTATTGTTTTACTATTGTTTTACTATTGTTTTACTATTTTTTGTATGGCAAATAATATTCACTTTATATTATGGATACATCAAGCCAAAACAGACGGTACGTTTTCTGTTCGGCTTCGCATTACGAGGGAACGAAAAGTAAAGTACATTTCTACAGGTTTATCTGCCGCAGAAACACAATGGAGTACAGATGCCGAACGGTTTAAAAAAGATAAACGGCTTAATCCTGAACATGAAAAGTATAATACCCTTCTAAATGAATACAATAACCGAGCGGTAGACATAATATCAGAGTTTGAGAAAAATCGTATTGATTGGACGTTAAACCAATTTGAAGATAAATTTCTCAATAGAGCGAAACGAGGGAAAATACAGCTTTATTTTTTAAATACCATAAAGCAACTGCGAGAAACAGGACATACCGGTAACGCCGATTGTTATGCCCGGACATTACACATGTTACAGTTGTATGATAAAAAGCTAAATGAACGTATATTCCATGAAATAGATATTAGATACGTAAAGGGTTTTGATATTTGGTTGCAAAAACCTCGTGTATCTATCGGCAAGGGTGAAAAAAAAATAAGTAGAGACGGGTGCTCTGGGAACACACGTAAATATTACATGAAAGCCTTACGGTCAATTCTTAATAAAGCGATGCAAGAAGGTGAAGCCTCCGCTACGTCCTACCCATTCGGAAAAGGCGGTTTTGAGATTGGTAAATTAGAAGAAGAAACAGAAAAACGCTATTTGCCATCTGATTATCTGAAAAGGCTTAAAGAGAACATAGGACAAACGAATCAGACCGAAATAGCTCGGCGTATGTTTCTTTTCTCCTATTATTGCTATGGAATTAGTTTCATGGATATGGCTCAACTGGGAAAACGAAACATAATCAGGCATGAAAGTGGGGAGTACATTGTTTACAAACGTCAAAAGACAAAGAACCAGAAGAAAATTAGCCCTATCCAAATAAGAATAACAGATGATGTTTTAGAGTTACTTCAGTGGTTTGAATGTAACACAAAGTTAATATCTCCCTATATCGTACCAATTATTTCAAAAGAGGGATATACTGGCGAGAGGTTATACAAACATATCCGCAATAGGTATAAAAAAAATTCCGATGCACTTAAATTGTTGGCTAAAGAATTGGATTTTGAAGACATCAATTTAACCAGCTATGTAAGCCGCCACACTATGGCTATGACATTGCAGGAAAACAATATACCCCGTGAAGTAATAAGCCAAATATTAGGACATAGTGATTTGCAAATAACCAATACTTACCTTGATAGTTTCGGAAGTTCCGTTATAGATGAGGCTGCACGGGTATTATAGATAAACGACACAATGCGTACTATAATGCAAAAGTGATTAATAAGAATAAAAAAGAGGTTGCGAATAGACAAAATGGATTTTTTGATTAATAAAGGCTGATGAGACTATGATACAAGCGACTACTACAACAGGAAGATGCTATACATTTTATAACGAAAAAGTTTATATTCTTTGTCGTTCACCTTTTATCGCCTATGCTGAACCCGAATCGGCAGATGATACTACTGCTACACCTTATGAAACAGAACCCGTAGAAGGGTATGAAATACCCACCAATACAGAGACGGGGGAGCAGATTCCTAATTGCTGTCAACGTCATAAGGGGGTGTTTGAAGTTGCAAAAAAATGGTTTGAGCAATTCCCTGATTGTTGTGCATACCATCGGGAAATATCACTAAAACCGTGGTTTAAAAAATCTAATTACAACGGATTAGCCGAGAAAATTGTTAAACAGTTTTCATACACTCAACATCTTATTTCCGATCGTATAGAAAACAACGATTGGTACGAAGATATAACGGATTATATTGAATACAATATTGACAGTTTCGGACATCCGGCAATTGGATGGGATGTATATTATAATGTTGTAAAATATCATATTCAAAATGTAGAAGGAATACCAAAAGACAAAAAACGGAGGCTTCTTGAGTTTATTAAAATGCAATATGAAACACCAGAACCATCTTCTAAAAAAACAGAAAAAACAGAAAAAACAGATTTGAATGTACTTTACTCCACTTATCAAAAATGGTTTAAAATATTTCCTTTTGATCTAAGTTTTTTTGCCGATATAAAGCCACTCTTTGAGAATAAGCTATATCTAATAAACGAAAAGCCTAAGTGGAATAGATATACCAAACTTGCTTCGGTTAAAATGCACACTAAGGGTACCCTTATCGAGGCTTTAGTAGCTCTCACAGACGACATAATAACCCGGATAAACACCAGTTCTCTATACGAAGAAGGATTACTAACCAACCCTGATAAAATTAAATTAGAACTTATTCTGAAAGAAAGAAAGACGAAAAAGTACATCAATAATTCGCAAGACGAGGGACAACGATACCGGAAAATGTTAAAAGAGTGGTTTGAAGATGAAAAACGCTTTATTAAAGAGATAACCCCTTTCTTAAATCAGTCGGAAAAGGAAAACACTTGCTCCGAGGCAAAAGAAACGGTACAACAACCAAATACGATTAAACCTAAGCGAGAAATAAAGACTAAAGAGTTGGGGGACTATTTTAAAAACTCTTTTAAAGGTGCAGGTAATGGTAATATTAACTACTTTGACGAGTTTATTGAAGATCTAAAAATGGATAGAACAGCTAAAGAGTTCGCTGAAATAGCGTTATTAGCCTTTGAAGGCGGAAAAATGAATGATAGGAAGCCTAAAACCTTTAAAGTTTGGTATAATATTTTTTGTGAGTGCGTTGGCTGTAAATACTCCAAAGACTATAAACCAAATAGATTATACAACCGTGGAGGATCAATAGAAAGACTATTCGGTTATTTGCTTGTGGGGCGGGATAAAATCCACTCATAATCCCCTGCAACAATCCCCTTTATTAATTATAAGCTGCTGTTTATCAGTGGCTTTTTCTGTTTCTAAAAATCCCCTTTTCTGCCAAAAACAAACTTCGCCATACCTTTGTAGCGGAAATCCGATAGGAGTGCGCACAACCGAAGGATAATTAAAAAAATTTAGTTATGAATGACGATTTTAGAATCAGCGATTCAATGCCTATTGCAGCCTTATCAGTTAAACAGTTCCGGGAACTGTTTGTTATAAACCCTCCGAATGAATCGGAAAAACGAACTATCCTTAACAAGGAAGAATGTAGCGAACTTACGGGGTATAGCGTTTATACGATTAACAAATTGATTTGTGATAAACAGATACCTTATTATAAGAATCGTAGTAAAGTCTTTTTCCGGCGCAATGAAATAGAGGATTGGATGATGTCCAATCGTGTAGAGACAGCTAAAGAGTATGTTGATAGAAAAGACGATGAACTAATCCAAAGAAAGGGAGGGCGTTAATCATGGCTACAAAAGAAAAGGCGACCGTAGCCGCCAAATCTCTTAGGAATAATGGCAAAGATACGCATTTTCGTACTCAATACCAAACAGTTTATCAATCTTTTCAGGAGAAGCCAAAGACAATGTTTCAGGTGGAAATAGAAACGGGGATACCACGTCCTTACATCTGTTGGTACGTAAGAGGTATGCGAAAAGGGAAAAATATCCAAGTGGTAAAAAAAGGACGCTGCCCGATAAGTAAATGGGATAAGGTCGGCTTCTATTCAACCAATCCGGCACTATTTAATAAGTTAGACACTGCACAACTAAACTTATTTGAGGATGGGAACCAATCTTAAAGAGTTAATAGGGCAGGAACTTGCTAAAGCCACTCTTTTGGACATCGAAAGTAAGCGGGAGGCTCTGAAAGGAAAATCCTACCAAAAGGTATTAACCGAACTACTTACCCAAATAGGTAAGGTTAATTTTCGGGAAAGAGCCGGACTGGATGAGGACGTTAAGATGTCCCGAAAGCTGTATGTAGTGATTGCTATTGATGAGATAATAGGTGTTGCCATATCCCATAACTGGGGCTTATGCACCAAAGACGGTTTTACTTATGTCTTTAACGGCAAATATTGGCAGGTAGTTAATTTGGAGGATTTTAAGACTTTCCTTGCCGATGCAGCTATCCAAATGGGTGTGCCGGTACTGGAGGCTAAATACCACCTCTTTAAGGATGAGTTATCCAAACAATTCCTATCCGCTGCTAATCTCCCCACACTGGAGGTTGGCGAGAATACGCTTATCAATCTCGCTAACGGCACGTTTGAGATAACAAAAGATAAACCGTATTTAAGAGAGCAACGGCGGGAAGATTTCATTAAGTATCAGTTACCCTTTGAGTATAACCCGCAAGCTAAATGCCCTTTATTTGATAAGTACCTGCAAAGGGTATTACCGGATGAGGATTGCCGGAAGGTATTAGCCGAATATTTGGGCTATATCTTTGTAAACAATCTTAAACTGGAAAAGGCTTTGATACTTTACGGTAGCGGTGCAAACGGGAAAAGCGTGTTTTTTGAGATAGTAAATGCCATACTTGGAGATGAGAATATTTGTAGCTACTCACTTCAAAATCTAACGAAATACGACAGCTATCAGAGGGCGGAGCTATCCAACAAGTTGCTCAATTATGCCAGTGAGATTAACGGCAAACTGGAAGCCTCGATATTTAAACAGTTGGTAAGCGGTGAACCGGTAGAAGCCCGGCAAATCTATGGTAAACCTTTTGTGATGCGAGGTTATGCAAAGTTGATGTTCAACTGTAATGAGTTACCCAAAGAAGTAGAACAAACTAACGCTTTCTTTCGTCGGTTTATTATCATTCCTTTCAGCCAGACTATCCCTGAATCGGAGCAAGACACGGAACTGTCTAAAAAGATTATCGGTAGTGAGCTAAGTGGCGTTTTTAATTGGTTATTGGACGGATTACAAAGGATACTGGAGCAAAAGAAATTTACCCAATCGGCTATCGTTCGGGAGCAGGTGGAGGCTTACCGGAAAGAATCCGATAGTACGGCTATGTTCATTGATGAAGAAGGGTATAAACCTTCTGTTAATGAGAGCATATCTCTAAAGGCTTTGTTTGATGGATACAAAAGCTACTGTAACGAAAACGGATATAGGGCTTGTTCTTCTAAAACCTTTTCGGACAGACTAAAAGCATTAGGTTATGAGATTGAAAGGAAGCCACAAGGTCGTATTGTTTATGCCAAAAAATAAAGTCTTTTTTTACTGGCATATTCGGCATAACCGGCATAACAGATATAATATCATGTCGAATATGTCGGATATGTCGCAAGAAAAACAATTTATTTTTTCAGGTATCATTTAATAAGACAAATAAGAACATGAATTATATCCAGCCCTATTTAGAGAAATACGCCGGTAAAGCCTCCCGCCATGAGTGCCCCAAATGCCACGATAAGCATTCATTTGCCTGTTATCTTGACGGGAATACGGGAGAGGTTATTCATAGAACGGTAGGACGTTGTAACCATGAATCGGCGTGCGGGTATCACTATACGCCCAAAGAGTTCTTTACTGATAATCCAAAGGAGAAAGAAGGTGGTAAAGCCTTCACACCGTCGCAGGCTACCAAAGTGGCTTTACCTCCACGGGTTAATACAGAACCGGACTTTATTCCTTTCCGCTATGTGGAAAAGTCGGCAAGCTATCAGAGCGCCTTCGTTTACTTTCTTTGTGGGTTGTTCGACCTGTATCAATCGGAATCACCCACCATTGAAAGACTAATGAGCGATTACGCACTGGGAGCTACCAAAGAAAGGAATGTTATCTTTTGGCAAATAGATACCACAGGCAGAGTACGCACGGGCAAGATAATGAAGTACGACAAAGAGAGCGGACACCGGATAAAAAAAGAGGGTGGTATTAATTGGGTACATTCTCTTATGAAGAAGCAAGGAATCTTACCGGATAACTACAATTTGATACAGTGTCTTTTCGGTGAACACCTATTGCGAATCTACCCCGATAAGGTGGTTGCATTGGTAGAATCCGAAAAGAGCGCATTAATAGCCTCCGGGGTGTATCCTGATTATGTGTGGCTGGCTACCGGTGGAAAGTCCCAACTATCTACTGACAAACTGAAAGTATTGCTTGGGCGTACCGTTATCATGTTTCCCGATGTGGACGGTTATGATACGTGGCAGACTAAAGCTAAAGAAGTGGAGGCTATGGGATGCACGGTAATTGTTTCCGACCTGTTGGAAAAGAACGCATCGGAGGAAGATAGGGCAAACAAGATAGATGTTGCCGATTGGTTAATTAGGCAATTAGCCATAGAAACAATTACGGAAGTACAAGCCGGATTATCGGAGGCTGAAAGGGTGCTCCGCAGTATGGAAGCAAAGAACTCGGTAATAAGAGAATTAATAGAGGTATTTGGATTGGAATTAATTAAAAAGTAATGCGATGACAGATTTAAAAATAATTGAAGAAAACGACCGCTATACGGTTTATGAAGCCGAGTTTGAGGGTACCAAACAGAGATTTCGCAGGTGGTATAATAAACTGACAGAAATACAGTTTACCGATGCTTTTGCTTATGCTAACGGTTATCGCAGCCGTGCTGACATGATACAGCGAGCACCGGGCATAAAAGAGACACTGCAAGAATCTTGCGGGGGAACTATCCCCGAATGGATCGCAATCATTAACGGCGAGTTTTGTGTGAAGGCAACGAAGGGGGATGTGAACTTAAATTAAGAAAGTAATGATTGCACTTAGGAATTATCAAAAAGAGATAGCGTCCCATGCCTGTGAAGCGTTACAGGAATACCGAATGAGGGAACTTATGGAAATAGCCTTTGTCTGTGAGGTAAGAAGCAAATAAGAAATAGGAAATCGAATTATTATTTTTAAAACATGGAAGTTATGGAATTGACACCCAAGCAAGAAAACTTTTGTAATTACTACATTGAAACAGGTAACGCCTCGGAAGCATACCGGAGGGCGTATGATTGTGGTAATATGTCGGACAATGTTGTTAATGTAAAAGCATCCGAGCTATTAAACAACGGTAAGATTACGGTAAGGATAAGCGAATTGCAAAACGAACTCAAAGCCAAATCTGACATCACCAAGGAAAGGATTTTAAAGGAACTGGAGTGCATTGCTTTTGCCGATATTGGGAAGTATGTCGAAATTAAAAGCGGTAATGTTGTTTTCAAAGATTCATCAGAGTGGACGGAAGACATGCGGAAAGCTGTTGAGAGTATTGAAAAAAACAGCAAAGAGGGTATAAAGATAAAGCTGCACGGTAAGAATTGGAGTATTGCCCGTATTTGCAGGATGTTGGGATTTGATGAGGAGGAGAAAGATAACGATATTGAGAAAAGGCTTATTAAGATAAACACCGGTAGTGATGATTGATTGATTTTTTAAGTAAAAACCAATAAAATTAATAAAAAGTATGAATAAAACAGATGTAAATAAGAGCGATGCGTCTGCAACAGGCAATACCGTAAACAGCCCTAATAAGAGGATAATAAGCCGTGAAGACTTACTGGTTATACTCTCCGAGATAATCACAGGAAAGAGCGGTAAAGCCTCCATAAGTGATATTATAGAGGCTGCAAGGGTACTTGTATCTCTGCAAGGCTGGCATGTACCTAATCAACAGAGGTAATGGTTAAGCGGATGCAGTAACAGCTTCCGGTACAGAGATGTGTATGTTTATACGGATTACATACGATTAAGAGACGGCAAGGCAAGTACCTACCGTCTTTTTTTATGTCTGTACAGACCGTCAGTATAAAGAACTTTATTACAAACTTCCTTGTTTTACTCTATCGTGGAGGCTTAACCGGAACAGGCTACGCTCTAATTGATTGTCAGGGGGCTGCGTGTTTCACGCACCCCATAAATTCCTGATTTTGCAAGGGTGTTAAATTCTTTACGCCCTAAACGCAATTTTGCGTTAACGGTGATTTACAGAACATTAATTTGGCTGCCGAATTTTCGGCTACCAATAATCTGTTATACAAACAGCGAGGCATTAATATCGGAAATTCCGATATTATACCGTCCAAGCAGCGTAAACATCGCCAAAAACGATGTTCTGAAATCTAAGCACTGTAAATACGGTTTTGAACCGTATTATACTATTAGCATGGTAAATATAGGAAGCCTCCACCGACAATAAAATAGGGCTCAAAGTAAGCTAAGAATAATCACTTTGAGCCTCCACACATGAGGCTATAAACATTGTTTAGCCTTTTTCTCAAAATAATGGAATTTGAATTTAGTCTTTAATATCAAAAAACCTTTTCCCTGCTTTGGTATGAGCAAATATGAACGCTCCCACAGAGATAAAAATTATCAAACCACACATAATATAAACTCCTGCCATAATCAATCCTCCTTATTTATTTTTTGATTAACCATAAACCTACCAACAGAGGGGCAATAGCGGTAACAGAACCCACAATATACATTATCCATCGTTCCTCTATATCCCCCAAAAAAGCAGAGATAAGAAAAGCGGTAGTTACATATTTAGCCACATCCATTAACCATTTACCAAACTCTTTTTTCATGATCCTTGCATTTTTTACTTTGATACAAAGATAACAACTATTTAATAAGAAAACAAAGACAACAAACAGAAAGAAAGTTGTATATTTGTAATGAGTAAGCCAAACTCAAACTTTTACATACAACGAGCAGCGATAGTCTTTTTTGCTGTTAGCGTAGTGTTATGCGCTATAAATATAGGCTATCAATCCCCTGTGGATTATTGCACTCGTTGTAGTAATTTGAGTTTGGCGACTTGGGGAGAGATAGCCTTTTCCCGTCTATGTATTTTTAATTTTTCACCCACAATGCCAAACTCAGTGAAAGATAAAAGTAGGGACAACGTTACCAACCCTACTACACCCTTATCAGACCTGCCCACTCCTACGGCGGACATCCCGCCCGCTATAATCAATCCCTCTTTTGAGCCAAAAGATAATCCGCTCTCACGGACTATCTATGCCCTGTTACGCTTGTTTAGGATGCAATCAAAGCCCGATAGCGATAAAAGGGAAAAGCCTCCCGTTACGATACGCAATACATACGGGGATAACATACACGGGCAAAACATCACTATCAATAACGGGATGAGTAAGGAGCAAATGGAAGAATTAAAAAAGCTGATAGAGAGCATACAAAAACCGGTGAGTATAGTGGTCAGTGGAAACAATAACGGAAGTATAACAGTAAACAGTAATATTCATGAGAACAAAGAAACTGAAAACAGATGAGACTCCAGCAAGCGAAGTGCAAACGATTGAAACCCCGACAAACGAAATAAAAACAGGGGATACGGTAATTACTATTTCTATTTCTAAAAACCCCGATTATACCGCCACATCACAGGAAGAAGGCACGGGAAAGAAACGTACCATAAAGATTACCTTATATCAGGAATAGCAATGACCGGAGAAAGCGAATACAGACGCTTTGCATGGAAAGTAGATGAGGATAAGGACTACATGCCGGAGCGTTCCTGTGATACGATTGCAGAATGTAGAGAGGAAGCATCCAAATGGATACAGACTACCTATTTAAGCAAAGAAGGTGCACCTACAAGCGTTTTTGTTGCCGAGATTACAGAGGTGGACGTAAAGCCCTGTATCCTGTCGGCTATTGGGGACATCCTTGCAAGGATTGATGAGGAGTTTGCCTGTGAATCGGACGAGTTGTACGGAGATAAGCAGTGGATAGATACCATTAATGAAAAGGACAAAGAAACATTCATCCATCGTGTTACGTGCCTGTTTGAGGAATGGGCAAAGGAGACCGGCAGCTATCCAAAGGGGATTTACAAGAAGGTTAAAGAAAAGAGATACAAGCTATACTAAAGGTGGTTCTAATTAGGAATGATGGAAAGGTTTATGCTACATAAGCATGTAGGATATGTAGGTTATGCAGGCAAAAACAAACTTTATTTTTTGGTATTTCCCTTTACTAAACTTGATAAACCATAAATAAACATAGATATGAAAACAAAGAAAGAGGCAGCCCTCGAATATGCAGAGTGCAAGGAAAGCGACCCAGTACCTAATGAGGCACGGGAGAAAGTAAGAGCCTTTGAAGTGGGCATACGGTTTGCAGAAGAATGGATACCCGTTGAACAGGAACTACCCGGCAAGGCGGAAACAGTCCTGATAAAAGGACGGATAGCTGGCGGAAAAGAAGACTTTGTTACGGGCAAGTTCTACAAGTCCGGTTTTTGGGCATCGGTATCCTACCTGATTAAACCCACACATTGGAGACCTATTAACCATAAATAATTATAGAGGTATGGAAACACAGGAAAATAAACCTAATGAGGTACTGATGGGGCTATTTATCAAACTCCGTGAATGTAAGAAAGAGTTCCAAGAACAAGCCGGTGTTATTAGTGAATGTAATCCTACTCTATCGTATAAGGACATGGAGAGCAGGTTTTATGCCGGTATTAGTGAGTGCCTATCCATTGTTGGCTATTTTATAGGTGAACATGCTACAAATGAGGTGCATAACCAAACACAGGAAAAGAATCCTAATGTAATTGTCTTTTGAGACAAACGAAAGCCCACAGGATTAGGCTAGCACTGATATACGGTAAACCACCGTATCACAAAACGAGGTATAGCCCGGATTACTCTTATGTATTTTGGGCTATTCTTATGTGGAGGCTACCAATGCCGGATATGCCGGTAAAAAAAGACTTTATTTTTTCAGATACTCGTTATTATCCGGTGTATTTTAAGCCATTTTAAAGCGCTTTTTAGGCAGGTATAGCAGAGGTAACTAATTGGTTGTTTAGAATAATAAAGTGTGAAAAGAGGCTTTAAAATGGATATTTAGAGAGTGATTTGGCGATGTAACACTAAAGCTGATAAATCCTCCATGACTTTAAACAAAATGACAACTCAATGGCTGCATACAGAAAAAGAAACCGAGAGGCTTAACAGACATGAGGCATTACAAGGTTTTGGGACGCCCAAAACACAAACTTGCTCTACTAAAATTTGGATAGGTTTGTGTGATGCTTTGAAAAAAAGATGTACCTTTGAAAATCAAAAGCCTGCTAAAAAAGTCGTTTTTTGGCGATTTTGTTACCCGTTTATTACCCAATAAGAGTAAAGGCGGGCTTTTTCTTTTAATAATCAGCCACTTACATACATTACTTGGCTTATTAGGGTTTTTTTAGCGTAGAGCAACGGAGCGTGAAGAAAAAACCCCAATAAGCCAAAGGGGTTCCCCCTTTGGAATCCTCCCAATGGACTTCCTTGAAGAAGTCGGACAATCAAGAGGCAAATGTATAACAAATAAATGACATCATACTATGGGATATGTGGTACTTCACTTAAAAAAGGCACCCGGTAACGATGCGGGAACATCCGCCCATATCGAGCGGACAATCCACCCGAAAAATGCGGATGAAAGTCGTACGCATTTGAATCGGGAATTGATAGGGTTTCCTCAAAGTGTAAAGAACCGTACCGAGGCGATTCAGCATCGGATAGAGAATGCCGGTATTACCCGCAAAATAGGAAAGAATCAAGTCAGGGCAATAGGGGTGATGCTTTCGGGAACTTCGGAAGATATGAAGCGTATTGAAGAAGCCGGAAACCTGAATGACTGGTGTGCCGACAGTGTTGACTGGCTACAGAAAACTTTCGGTGCTGATAATGTTGTATCGGCTGTCCTGCACAGGGATGAAACAACGCCTCATATCCATGCGACGGTTGTGCCCATTGTTACCGGTGAAAGAAGAAAAGCCAAAGAGGAAAAGTCCACCGAAGGCAAAAAGAAATACCGAAAGAAGAATCCAAATGCTGCCCGGCTTTGTGCCGATGATGTAATGGCGAGGGATAAGCTGAAAGGGTATCAGGATAGTTATGCCCAGAGGATGCAGGTTTACGGGTTGCAACGGGGCATTGAAGGCTCAGAAGCAAGGCATATCAATACGCAGCAATATTACAGGGAGTTGTATGTGAAAAACGAAAATCTAAAAGGAGAGATTGAAGATTTGCAGGAGCAGAAAGAAGCGACTAGGGAGGAAGTCCGTCACGTCTATGACCTGAAAGACGAAGCAAGGGACAAGTTTCTGGCTATGGATGAGTATGTTCGCAGAAAAGATAATGAATTGACCTGCATTGGAACCAAACTCCAAAAAGCCAAGCAGGAATATGAACCATACAAAGCACAGGAAGAACTGAATTTGATTCATGAATTGTTTCCCATGATGAAAGAGCAACTTCGGATAGCAGAACTTTGTCGTAGAATTGGATTTACGATTGATGCCGTCAAACAATTATTGAGAGGCATTACGATTCCGATACATTCAGGTAAATTGTATTCTCCCGAACACAAGCAATATTTTGAGGTGAAGGATACACAAGTAAAGATTGAAAAAGAACTAGATAATCCAAACAAATTAAGATTGGCGATTAATGGAATGAATATTGTGGATTGGTTCAAGCAGAAATACAAAGAATTTCAACAGAGGATTAAGGTTAACACCTTTAATGTATCTAAAAACAAGGGATTGGGATTATGAAAGTCTTTTTTCAATATTACCATTGATTTAGCTTTTTATTATTACTTTCGTAAAGCAATTTGGATGAATATGTTTACTAAAGTGATTCTATTATGAATAAAATAAAAGTCGGGTTATTTGGTTTTGGCAAAACAGGACGGATGGTAGCTGAAGAAATTATGAAAGAATCAAACATCGATTTCATTTGGATTGTGCGTCGCTCGAAAATACATAATAATAAGTATGCCAGCCGTTTGTTGGGCTACGAATTTGATACTACTCCCATATTTTCAACGGATCAAATAAATGAACTTTTTTTCAAGAAGTATCCGGTTGATATAATAATTGATTTTTCAGGAATTTCGGGTTACAAAACCTATGTCGAAGCACCGCACTTAGGTATAAAAATCATTTCGGCAATTTCTAAATTAGACCGAGAGTCCATTCATACTTTGAAAGAATATTCTAAAGAAAGTGCGGTACTTTATTCTCCTAATATTACGATAGGTGTAAATTTTTTGCTTGTTGCTTCTCAAGTGCTGCAAAGTATTGCTCCTCATGCAGATATAGAGATTGTTGAAGAACATTTTCGCGACAAGCACGGTACATCAGGAACAGCGTTGAAAATTGCCGATACACTTGGCTTGGAAACTAACAAGCATGTTAATTCAATACGAGTAGGTGGTATTGTTGGTAAACACGAAGTGATTTTTGGACTTCCAAATCAAACTATCCGGTTAGTTCACGAGAGTATCAATCGCAGAGCATTCGGGCAAGGTGCCATCTTTGCCGCTAAATGGATAGTAGATAAGCCAGCCGGTTTTTATTCTATGGAAAGTATCATTTCCTATATGTTTAAACAAAATATTCCTGTATATTAATCATCCTTATTGGCGGCTAGATAAATAATATACTTATTAATTCAAATCCTCAACTTTTAGATAGAATCACTTTTATACTTGCCCTTCGAAAAATCATGGCTTATGGAAAACAAAAACCAAACACCCGCCTTTACATTGTCGGGTGTAAGGTCGGGTGTTAATCTTGTAATTTGCTGGTAATCAGCCTTTATTGCGGAAGCGGGGGGATTCGAACCCCCGGTACGGTTACCCGTACGTCAGTTTAGCAAACTGGTGGTTTCAGCCACTCACCCACACTTCCTTCAGTACAAATGCGAAGCAAATATAACGTAAACATTTAATTTGGACAAATTTTTTTAATATTTTCCATGGCGGCAGATTCAAGTTCTAACTGCGACAACTTAGACCAAAGATGCGTAAAATATTTTAGAAGGTGTCTGAAAGCAGAGTTTTTCTCTCTCGTCTTCTATTTATTTTGTTCTGTACCAACTTGATAAAATCATCCGTATATACCTCCAAGTCTGTCCCCTTAAGGATATATTGCCTGATTAATCCATTGGTATATTCATTTACTCCTCTTTCCCAGGAAGAATAAGGATGGGCAAAATAAAAGTCTGCCTTGAGTTTTTTTGCGATAAATTCATGTTCGGCAAATTCGGTTCCATTGTCTGAGGTGATGGTATGCACGTTTTCTTTGTATGGGTATAAAAGTCTTACTGCCACTTTGGAAAGAGGAATCGCTTGTTTGCCTGATACGAGCTTCTCCATCAAGAGAAAACCTGTTTTACGTTCTGTCAGGGTGAGAATAGCCCCTTTACCCTCTTTCCCTATAATGGTATCTATCTCCCAGTCTCCACAGCGTTCTTTTTTATCGACAACCGCAGGGCGGAGTTCTATGGATATTTTGTTTTTGATACGTATCTGTTTTCCACTAAGAGGTCTTTTTCGATGCTTTAGTTTATGACGGGTATGCTTCCATAGCGTACCTCCATCGGCTTTGTCCTTGCGAATGAGTTCATAGATGCGCTCGTGGGAAACCATACTGACCCCTTGTAACTTTGCTTGTCCACATATCTGTTGAGGCGACCACTGGTCTGTGATGAGGTGCTTTTTAATTTCTCTCTCCATAGCAGGAGTGAGCTTCCTCTTGCCCTTATAACGCTCTTTGCGCAGATCGCATTCTTCCTGAGCATAGACTGCCGTGTAACCACGTTTACCCCTATTGCGAACTATTTCTCTGTAAAGGGTACTCACAGAAGTGTTAATCAATTCCGAAATCTTCTTTTTTGGGGTACCTACTTGCAATAACGATTGAATTTGATACCTTTGAGCAGAGATTAGTTGTTTATTTTTCATGACAATACAAAAGTAAGTAAGTGAATCTTATTATAGGGAGTTTCGGCTCTCTATTTTACTTTTGTCGCAGTAGGACTT
>SNRY01000270.1_pt1 | contig 18945 bp, 14 predicted proteins | sample 4693421 | NCBI WGS metagenome assembly SNRY01 (sample SAMN11003215, study PRJNA524138) | termite gut metagenome | isolation source: Bacteroidetes bacterial symbionts from single cell of protist host amplifed... | host: Streblomastix strix ... | reverse complement strand
TTCTTACTTTAAGGTAATGAGTGGAAAGGTGAAAGAAGGAGATGATTTAGTGAATATCAACAGAGGCTCAAAGGAACGTATCGCTCAGTTGTATGCGGTAGCCGGTTCCAACCGTATCAAAATAGAAGAGTTGCAAGCCGGAGACATAGGCGCAGCGGTAAAAATGAAAGATGTAAAAACAGGAAATACGTTGAATGGGAAAGATGGTGATAATAAATTCGATTTCATAAAATACCCCAATTCAAAATATACCCGCGCGATTAAGCCGGTAAACGAGTCGGAAGTAGAAAAGATGATGAGTTCGCTTGTCCGTATGCGCGAAGAAGACCCGACTTGGAGAATAGAGCAATCTAAAGAATTGCGGCAAACTTTGGTACACGGTCAGGGAGAATTTCACTTGCGAACCCTGAAATGGCGTTTAGAGAATAACGACAAAATACAGATTAAGTTTGAAGAACCGAAAATACCCTATCGTGAAACCATTACCAAATCCGCAAGGGCGGATTATCGACACAAAAAACAATCCGGTGGGGCAGGGCAATTTGGCGAGGTACACCTTATTGTGGAACCCTATAAAGAAGGAGTGCCCGTACCGGAAATTTACCGGTTTAACGGTCAGGAATATAAAATAAGCGTAAGAGGCACGGACGAAATAGCATTAGAGTGGGGAGGAAAATTAGTATTTATAAACAGTATTGTAGGAGGCTCCATTGATGCTCGGTTTATGCCCGCCATTCTAAAAGGCGTAATGGCGCGTATGGAACAAGGACCGTTAACAGGTTCGTATGCGCGTGATGTGCGTGTAATTGTATATGAAGGAAAGATGCATCCGGTGGATTCCAATGAAATTTCCTTTATGCTGGCAGGGCGTAATGCTTTCAGTGAAGCGTTTAAAAATGCAGGTCCTAAAATATTGGAGCCGATATACGATGTGGAAGTTTTCGTTCCTTCTGATAAGATGGGCGACGTAATGGGCGACTTGCAGGGGCGGCGCGCCATGATTATGGGAATGAGCAGCGAAAAAGGTTTTGAAAAATTGATTGCCAAAGTGCCGTTGAAAGAAATGTCATCCTACTCTACCGCTCTCAGCTCCTTAACCGGCGGACGCGCGTCTTTCAATATGAAGTTTGCGGCATACGAACTTGTGCCTGCCGACATACAAGACAAGTTGATTAAAGAATTTGAAGCTACGCAGGCAGAAGAAAAAGAGTGAGGGGTTAATTCACGGAGGATTTATAAGCATAGAGGCTGTCCCGAAAAAAGCGGGTCAGCCTTTTATGTGAGGTAGCAAACGGTATATCGGTAAGTTATTTATGGGACACCGTTCTCTCCGCTATGTGGTTTACTGCCCTGACCGGATATAAGGAACCGGCGTGGGATAAAAAATCCTGCAATTTTTATTGCAGGATTTTTTGATAGATATATTTTTCCGATTCCGTTTCTTCGCAGGCTTTTGCCTATGCAGAAGCTTATTCTGCCGTATTTTCAGTGCGCGTTAGTTTCCAGAATTTAAAGTCGGCTAATTGAGAACCATTCTCTGAGTCCGGTATAACAAAACGTATCACCCGGAATGGTACAGCCGAAGCATGAATGGGACTTGTAAGAATTTTTTTATATGAAAAAGGAACAAGATCAGATTCACTCAAGGATTGTGTTAACTTTATCCACTTATCGGTGTCATTTTTCCACAAGTTGTATCTCGCTTTTTCATCATCTGACATAGAGGCAGTATTATTGGGCAGCCACCGGTATGTTCCCCCATCCTCAGGTGCTACTGATTCTTCTCCTGCCCATACATAGTACTCTAATCCCCATGGAGCAGCATTTGCCACACCGATCTCATATTTAAAGAAAGTAGTTTCCTGTCCCTCTCCTAAATCAAATTCAAACCAATATTCATAAGGACGAGTCATTCTTAGGAGTGTGACAGTAGTAGCAGCATGAGGAAACTGAAAAGCCAGATTAGAATCACTCGTAGGAGACACATGTAAAAATCTCCCCAGATACTCGTGTAGTGCATCCCAACCCTTATCCGGAGCATTGAAATCAATCACAGGTTGACTCCCAGTATTAGCATTTACACGAGGTGTATAAAACTGGTTTCCACTGAATGCTAATTGAGTTCCCGAATATAGCCATCCGTTTTGCTTCACGGTCATTGTTTTGGTAAACGCCGGCTCAACCCCTGTTGCAGTAAAAGTTATGGTAGCGATACGCGGACTAGATACAGCATCATCACTGGTATTTGGTAAAGCAGGTTTACTAACAGTAGGCATATTCGAGAATTTTAAAGTAACCGGATCATTACTCTCCAAGATATTAAAAGTAATCTGTTGGTCTTGACCTTCAGGTATTTCCGTCGTAGGGATTGTAATCCAATTAGGATTGCCCTCAATACTTGCAGTTAAGGGTACATTCGTAGAAATGGTGAACGTTTGTCCATCCTGAGGATCTCCACCAACCGTAACATTAGCCTCTACCTCTACAACCGGTGTTCTGTCTTGTGTTACAGTGAGTGTTGTTGTTGGTCCACCCTCTCCTACTTGTATTGTAACAGTAGTACTGTAGTCAGCATTTGTTGTATTCGAACCCTTAGCAGCAATCGTTAATGTATTATCTTCAAGATTTGGAGTCAAATCCAGCCATGCACCGTCGTCAGGGGTAGCTGTCCATGTCCAATCCTCTTCCAGATTGGAAGTTATCGCTACCGTAGCAGACGAGGTGCTTTTAATCGTTCCATCACGATTAAATACAACCGCATCGGGAGTTGCTGTTACGGAGGGCGCCCCTCCCGTCTGTGTAACCGTGATTGTAGCAGAAGGTGTTATCCCATCTACCTCATTCTTCGCCTGTATTTCAATTGTAGCATCACGCGACGTTGCTTGCAGATTTACCCTTGCCGTAATGGTTAACGTATTATCAGCATGATTATCAGCTACATACAGCCATTCGTTTTCAGGAGTAACCGTATATTCCCAATCTTCTGTAAAATTCTTCGTTACCGTAACGGTGTTAGCTCCTTCTTCTCCCTGTATCATTCCTTCACCATCAAAGGTAAGCTCTTCGGAAGAAAGTGTCAAAACCGGTTTTGCCCTTTGTGTTACTACTACTTTTTCTTCCAAGAAACTTGATTTGAATGTAAGGGTGGCAGTGCGTGGCGCTCCCGTTTCATTTTCCAATACGGTAACAGTTAAATTTTTTTCATTTAATACAACTGCACACCATTCTTCCTGATCAGAAGAAACACTCCATCCCGGAATATCTGTTACCAGGGTATATGAAAGGTTATTGGCGCTGAATGCTACATTAACCGTTTTTTCACTAAAACTTCCACCTTCAAGTTTTATATAGCCTTCGGACGGTTCTGTTAACCCGTCTTCTATACCTACGGTTACAGTAAGTGGTACTTCCTCCTCTATGCCGGCAAAGACTTTACCTTTCAGAAGCGTTACTTTATTCTGTACCACCGGAATGGATAGTTCATGCGAAACTAATGCTGTGATACCCTTTAATACTTCTATTTTAATAGGGTATGTAGGCGTAGTAGCCGGTATAGCAAAGATATAGTCATAAAACAGATTGAGAGCCGCATCCGAGCTTGAAATCTTTGAAAGATCTACTTTAAAAGTAGCATCCGTTAAAGGAGTACCCGTTATTTCCCCACCCAGTACATCGTATTCCGAAGGGATAGACGAATACGTTACGGATATTTTAGTCTGATCTATGGCGCCACCTTGTTCGGTTTTAAATTCCGACCAATCGTCAGCAAACAGTTCTACCCGACCGAAAGGACGTTCAAGATTAATAGAAAGAATACTGTTTTCACTAATAGTTTCATTGGTTGTACCGCAATAAGCGCCCCTTACCAAACGTTCACCGTCAGCCAAGTCGGCAGCAGTTGAATAATCTATAATAGAAACCTTGCCCAAGCCTTCCGTTGTTTTATATGCATAATCCTTTGGACTATCTTCATCCGATACATCTTCAGGCAACACGCCGGATGCTCCAAGCTCTCCTTTTAGAACAAAGTCCGCCCATACCGCAAAGGTATAGGTACCTTTCAACAGGTGAATGGAGAAAGAAGTACCAGGAGTAGTTGAAACCTCTTCATAACGAACATAGCGCTTCACAGGAGCAGCCTCCGGTGTTCCGTATATTTCCAGAATGTACCGGATTAAGTATTTATCGGTATTAATACTACCGAGCTGCCCGTCTGCACGAGTAGCCGCCCCCGGCAAACCTACCGCCACTTTGAAATTTACTTCTCCGGAACTATTACCGATTTCTCTGTCTTCTTGACATGATACCAGCCCGATAAAACCAGCCAGTATAACAAAAAATAGCTTTTTCATGGTTTTAAAATTTGTTTTTTCCATAAGATGATAAATAAATTAGTAATTAGGGTAATTCAATAATAATCGGGGTGTCGTCGAATTGATCGTGAATGATAATCCCTCCCCCTTCTTTTTGCGTAAAGAAAGCATCCTTGATTACCGTCTGACGGTTTTGCTCCAAAGGCACGGAAAGAAGATGGGTCGTAATCACATTGCCCGAAGCGTCCGATAAGTCTATCGCCAAAGGCAGCGGAGTACGATCGCGAGTAACAAGGATATAGTCGAAAGCAAGCATCAATTCTTCGTCTCCGGGACGAATCACCAATTGATCTTCATACAAAACCAAACGTTCTTCCAAGTGATTGACGACACGCTGGTTCACATTATAGCCGTCGCGGAAATAAGGACTTGACAAATCGCTTCCGCTGATATACCTGACACATACCCCGACAGGTACATTTTCCCCCTGTGCGGAATGAGCGGCAAAATAAGCCTGACAGTCGTTTACAAAAATAACATACATACCCAACGGACGCTCTAAATCTATCGTTACTTCCGTATGGGCATCAAACTGACCGTCGTAAACCGTAAAATCCATATCGGCACGTCCGCTAAAAGCATCGCGCGCAACGGTAGAACCTTTGTAAGCGGATAAATTGGTGAGCCGCACGGACTCCAAACCGTTTTGCGTATGATAATAATAATCCGTATCCGTGCTTGCAGGTACGATGTCCACCCATGCCAGCACATAATAGCGAATGGGAGACAGCTTTATATCACGAATCGTATATTGCTTTTCGCCGGATGAGAGTTCGTAAGGAGTCAAAACCATTCGTTCCTTACGTTCTTTGGTTGCTGCGTCGTATAGTTCTACCACATAGCGGATAGTATATCCCGCATGGATTCCGCCCAACAATTCTGGAGAAAGCGTTGCTCCGTCAAAATCAAAATTAAAGCGGAAAGTTAGTTCGGTGTTAATAAAAGTAGGGTAATTTTCTCCATATTCTTCATGAACAAAATGGCAACTACTGTTTAGTATTAACATTAAGAAGAAACAATACGTGGCAAAAATTGGATGTATTTTTCGTTGTATCATAATTAGTAGAGATTTTTCTATATGAAAATAGTTATGTGAGGAACAAATATACATAAAATAATAAACATCATTTAAGGAAAACAAAAGCGGTTAAAGCATTGTTATACTTGTGATACCACAATCTGTTCGTCTTTGTATTCCTTACTTTATTATAAATTGAACTTATATACGAATGAAACACCTGCGCGTGTCAATCCCCAATGCGTAAAAGATTTTGAATGAATGACCGCACCGCCGGGTATATTGTATATTTGATTGTATTCCAACTGTGCCATTCCACCGCCTGCTGTAAGTTCCAAATATAAATGGTCTGTAAACGGATACCGGTAGCCTGCGCTTATGCCTGCCCCCCATAAGGGAGAGTCGGTATCGTTCTGATATCGCTTGTTGCTATCCAAAGCAATATTATACCACGCTAAATGTGCATGCAGACCAACAAAAAACCTGTCGTAAGGTGGTGTATTGAAATGATAACGCACTTCCGGCTGAAAAGCCAATACCTGCAATTTATAACTGTTGCTAATCGCATAAGGAGAAAATACTACCGGAAAATCAAGAGACCAATACGGGTTCAGACGCACTTCTATTCCTGCATTGAGAATACCCGCCGCCAGCATCAAGGCATTTGTTTTCACCCCAAAGAAATAATTTGCATCAGGACTCCTATAGAACCTGTAGCCTATTTCTGTTACAATCATCAAAGTGTGCTCTCCGGCTACATCAGGATTCTTGTAGAACTTGTCGTCTATTTTCGTTGTGTCAACTACCACAACATCCTCTCCGGTTACATCAGAATTCTTGTAGAACTTGTCGTCTATTTTCGTTGTGTCAACTACCACAACATCCTCTCCGGTTACATCAGGATTCTTGTAGAACTTGTCGTCTATTTTCGTTGTGTCAACTACCGCAACACCTTCTCCGGTTACATCAGGATTCTTGTAGAACTCTTCGTTCATTTTCGTTGTGCCAACTACCGCGATATCCTCTCCGGTTACAATGGCAACCGTACCCGCTATTACAGGCGTCGCCTGTTCCTGTAATGGGGTTACTTTGTCATTTCCGGCTTCTTCGCCGGTAGTTACTGCCGGCTGCTTTGCTGCTTCTTTGATCGAAAAAACCTCCACTGTTACCGCTGAGGCAAGATCGCCATAGGCAGAAGGATAATTCAGGGTTTTAAAATATTCTTCCCGTAGTTTTTTTTCTACAATCAACACCGACTTGACACGATTGGAACGTATCAGAGCCGAAGTCCGGTTTTGTTTTTGGGTGTTCAACCCACTGCTATAGCCTGTTACGCGCAAGTATATCTCCCCCGTTTCTATCTTACTGCGATTTTCATCTATAAACTTGAACAATTTATTTTCAAGTTTCTCTTTGTTATCATACAAGTCCTTGTAAAAATGCTGATCGTCTTTTGGGGGAAAAGAGAAAACCGCTTCCATGAGTTTTTCTCCTTCCGCCTTTTGATCGTTCTGCCCATAGCCATAAACACAAAAGCCGATGACCAACAATAAAAACACAAGCAACACTTTCCTTTTTCTGAAAAAAGCAACTGTCCGGCGAGCCGAACAAACTACTACTGCACAAGAAAACCTCTTGAATTGCACCCGAGTTTTTTGTACCATCTTCATCATTAATTAAAATTTCACAATTTAAGATATTTTTATAAGAAACAAAAATAGACAAAATTCAATATAATTACTAAAATAATCCTAAAATAATTTTTGTAAGTTACAACTTTCACCCATAAGGCATATAATAAAGAGTAAAAGTCAAGGAAAATGGCGCAGAAAAAAACATTTGACCCCGACATACCCTATGGCAAATCAAATCATTTCAGGTTAAACAACGGATACTCCTCTGATGATCAGTCGTGAACAACTTCTTCCTTGACTTTTACTCTAAATGCGCTATGGGTTACATTAATCCAAAATCAAACGGTTGTATGGGAAATTTGAATTTATACTATTTAAAAACATTCTAAATAATTTTTTTCCTTTTAAAGATATAATGTACCTTTGTGATAAATAATTAAGGAATATTACTATGCGTTTGTCCGAATTAGAAACAAATCAAAAAGGGGTTATTGTTAAAGTAATAGGTCACGGTGGTTTCAGGAAACGTATCATTGAAATGGGATTTATCAAAGGGGAAACAGTGGAGGTGTTGCTGAATGCCCCGTTGAACGATCCGATTAAGTATAAGATATTAGGCTACGAAATATCCCTTCGCCGGAAAGAAGCCGGAATGATAGAAATCGTCAGTGAACAGGAAGCTCAGGAACAAGTCTTAAAATCCGCTGCCGATTATCATGGCGCTATGGAAGAAGAAACCATGTATGCGGGTGCCAACGATTTGAAACGAATGGCATTGGGAAAAAGACGAACCATCAATGTAGCATTGGTAGGAAACCCGAACAGCGGAAAAACCTCCCTGTTTAATTTAGCTTCGGGAGCGCACGAACATGTAGGAAATTACAGTGGAGTAACCGTAAGTGCCAAAGAAGGCTATTTCAATTTTGAAGGTTACCATTTTAGAATAGTGGATTTACCCGGTACCTATTCGCTATCGGCATATACCCCCGAAGAAATGTATGTACGCCGGCATATTATAGAACAGAATCCCGATATTATTATTAATGTGGTGGATACCTCCAATCTGGAGCGAAACCTGTTTCTTACTACCCAGCTCATTGATATGAATGTTCGCATGGTCGTTGCTCTAAACATGTATGATGAATTGGAAGAAAGCGGTAACACGCTCGATTACCATTTATTGAGCAAACTTCTGGGCGTACCCATGATTCCCACTGTTTGCAAAAAAAGCAGAGGCATTCCGGAACTTTTTCATATCATCATCAACATATATGAAGGAGCCGATTATGTGGATGCGCAGGGAAATATCAAGCCCGAAATAGCCAAAGAGATACAAGACTGGCATCACAAGCATGTGGATGAATCAAAACATTATGAGCACATAGAAGACTATACGTATCTGGATAAACCCCATCAAGTCGTGTACCGGCATATACATATTAATCACGGTCCCGATTTGGAAAGAGCTATTTCCGAAATAAAAAACGAAATCTCACTCAACGACTCTATCCGCTATAAATATTCCACCCGTTACCTTGCTATCAAATTATTGGAGAGAGACGCCGAAGTGGAACGTTGGGTAAGTGAATTGCCTAATGTTGAGGCAATCATAAAAAAAAGAGAAAAAGCTACCAAACGCATTGCCGACACAATGAACGAAGATTCCGAATCGGCGATTACCAATGCCAAATACGGATTTATTAGTGGAGCATTGAGAGAAACGCTTGTTACGAATCAGTTGGATAAAAAGACGATTACAGAATCCATAGATGCCTTGGTAACGCATCGTCTTCTGGGCTTTCCTGTTTTTTTTCTGTTCATGTTTCTGATGTTTGAATGTACGTTTATCGTTGGTGAATATCCCATGGAGGGAATAGAATGGTTAGTTCGTGTTTTGGGGAAATGGATCAGCTATACCATGAGTGAAGGTCCGTTAAAAGATTTATTGGTTGACGGTATCATTGGAGGAGTAGGGGGAGTCATTGTTTTTCTTCCCAATATTTTAATACTCTATTTCTTTATCTCAATCATGGAAGATTCCGGCTACATGGCGCGTGCAGCTTTTATTATGGATAAAGTCATGCATAAGATGGGGTTGCACGGAAAATCATTCATTCCTTTATTGATGGGGTTTGGATGCAATGTGCCGGCAATTATGGCTTCGCGTACCATTGAGAATCACAAAAGCCGCTTGATAACCATGCTTGTCAATCCGCTTATGTCGTGCAGCGCGCGTTTGCCTATTTATCTGTTGTTGGTAGGTGCTTTTTTTCCGAAGAACGGCAGTTTCATCTTATTGACTATTTATGCGACGGGCATTCTTTTAGCCGTTTTAATGGCTCACTTATTCAGTAAGATATTGGTAAAAGGGGATGATATTCCTTTTGTCATGGAGCTTCCTCCCTACCGGATGCCGACCGGCAAAGCGATTTTCCGGCATACGTGGCAAAAGGGTGTGCAATACTTGCGCAAAATGGGAGGTATTATCATGTTAGCCTCCGTGGTTATATGGTTTTTAGGATATTATCCGAATCACAATGATTACGAAACGCTACCCCAGCAGCAGGAAAATTCCTATATTGGCAGGGTCGGTAAAGCCATTGAGCCGGTATTGAGACCTTTAGGCTTTGACTGGAAGCTCGACATCGGATTGTTGACAGGAATGGGAGCGAAAGAATTGGTCGTGAGCAGCCTCGGCGTGCTTTATGCCAATGATGCGGAAACAGATGCGGTGAGTTTAGCCGAACGAATACCCATCACTCCCTTGGTAGCATTTTGTTACATGCTTTTTTCACTGATCTATTTTCCTTGCATTGCCTCATTCGTAGCTATTAAACATGAGTCGGGCAGTTGGAAATGGGCAGTATTTACAGCGGTATATACTACGCTGTTGGCTTGGGTCGTATCCTTTTCCGTATATCAAATAGGGAGATGCTTTGTATGAATTGGCAAGAATGGGTAGTTTTCACTATCGTGGGAGTTTGTGCGGGAATATTCCTTTACCGTCTCGTTTGCTCTTTTCGGAAACCAAAGAAAAGGGATGATTATTGCATAAATTGTTCCTGTGGTCATTGTGATTGGAAAAAGAGTGAGAAGAAAAAATAATTCGGAATGACGCATTTTAGACTTGTTTATGTCAAATGCTGAAACGTGAAATAAGGTCTATCAAAATCAATAGTCAATAATAGTTAGATAGCTGTAAATCAATAATTTATAGCTATTTTATTTTTAAATACTTATGGTTATTGATGCTTGTATATCATTTTTTTATCATATGTTTGCAACAAATTTGCGACGCAACATATTTTACAAGTGTGTGCAACGTAAAGATACTTATAAGAACTTTACCCGTAGTGCATTTTAAAAAACGGAAAAAAGAAGTTGCTCACAATCAACAAAATGATTATATTTAACATTCACAGGAGATTTTTATGTTCCAAAGTATCTTTTAGAAAAGCATAATATTACAAGAGATTGCAAAGTAACAGCACGAGCAATTTTTGCAGGAGATAAGTGGAAAGTAATTAATTGGGAAATAATTTAAAATTCAAGATACCACATGCCCGAGCAACAAAGTATAGAATACAAGTCCGTTTGGAAAGACGAATACCTGAAATGGATATGCGGCTTTGCTAATGCCAATGGCGGAACTTTATATATAGGTAAAGACGATAATGGCAATGCGGTCGGCGTGAAAAATGTAAAAAAATTGTTGGAAGAATTACCCAACAAAATCACGACCATTTTGGGTATCGTAGCCGATGTAAACCTGCACGAAACCGAGCAAGGCGATTATATTGAAATTGTTGTAGAGCCGCAGCCCAATCCGGTAAACTACAAAGGCGAATACCATTATCGCAGCGGTAGTACCAAACAGGAATTGAAGGGTGCAGCATTAGACAAATTCCTGTTGTACAAACAAGGCAAAAAGTGGGACAGTGTACCGATTCCGAATGTCCGTGTTGCAGATTTAAAACAAGAGACCTTCGATTTTTTCCGCAAAAAAGGCGTTAAAAGTAATCGACTGGATGAAGATGTGTTAACCGACAGTAATGAACTCTTGCTTGAAAACCTGCAACTTACAGAAAACAACTATCTGAAACGCGCTGCCATTTTGCTGTTCCACCCGAAGCCCGAAAAGTTTGTAACAGGGGCATTTATCAAAATAGGCTATTTTGAATCGGACAGCGATTTGCGTTTTCAGGACGAAATTCACGGAAACTTGTTTGAACAAGTCGAAAAAACAATGGATTTGCTTTTTACTAAATATATTAAGGCAATGATAAGTTACGAAGATATTTACCGTGTCGAAACGTATGAATATCCAAAAGAAGCCGTCCGCGAAGCCCTTCATAATGCCGTTGCCCACAAGGATTATACGGGTGCAACACCCATTCAGATAAGCGTTTACAAGGACAAAATTATGATTTGGAACTTCGGGCAACTCCCTGAAAATTGGACTATTGAAACATTACAGAAAAAACACTCGTCCGTTCCATATAACCCTGATATATCCAATGCGTTTTTTCGTATCGGCTATATTGAGGCGTGGGGGCGCGGCATAAAGAAAATGAATGAACAATGTGCAGAGGCAGGATTACTACAACCTTTGTATTATTACGAAAGTTCAGGTTTTTGGGTTGAGTTTCGCAAAGACATTTATTTCCCTGAATATCTGAAAGAATTGGAGTTAAATGAAAGGCAGACGGATGCGCTATTATTTTTCAAAAAAAAGGGGGAAATAACAACTTCGGAATACATGAAACGATACAACATAGCGGAAAGAACGGCTCGTAACGATTTAAATGAATTAATTGAAAATCAATTACTTATAAGAGAAGGAGAGACGAATCTTGCAAAGTATTTATTTTATAACACTGCATTGCCGAAGTTTTGCCGAAGTTTTGCCGAAGTTGCCGAAGTTTCCCCAAAGAGCAAATCGCGCAATTAACGATATGGATTGTGTTTTATTTGCACCAAATTTGCAACACTGATTTCCAAATAGCTGATATACAGTATAGAATACTTTTGAAGAAGATAACCAAATGGATGGCATATAATCACACTTTGAAATCGAAATGTATGTATTCAATATACAAACGGTAAAATCGTTTTAAATAACTGATTTATAGTATATTTTAATTTTCTATCTGTGAAAAATTTATAGATATTCACAAAAAGAAAATCATCACTCTTTTTAGGTGATGATTTCTGCACAAATATAATGTTGTATGGTTTATTGTCGGACTTCATGGAATCAGCCGATTATTGTTTTTATTGCTTTTACTAAACGTTCCGGCTTCAACTTTTATTCCATTTCCTACCACTTTTGATAGCTGTTTTCTATTTTGCCCACAACACCCTCTGGATTCCCAGTCAAGCCTTATACTTTTAGGTTGTCTGTTTTTAATAGATGAACCATTATCCATATTGATACAGTATTATGTATTTGCAAATATACAAATCTAATTTGAAGCAAATATACAAAATATAAGGCGAATTTATAAACCAAATTATATAACAAACAGGGCAAACCTTAAAAATAGAATGGCAGATTTATCCGTCATGGTCGATAAAAAAGTTGTCGGCAATTAGGATAGTTCCGAACAAGCCCTGTTTCAGTCCGAAAAAAACAGGAGTTAGGCACATTAACCGGCACAGATACAGTTCTATTTAATTACAAGGCTAAAATTCAAAAATTCAAATAATAATTTTTAGTCAATGCCACATATTCATCACTATATTGATGTCGGGATATTTCCGTCAAAAGGATTTCTTGCGTATAAGCTTGTTGTTTGGTAAAGGAAAAAGCCAGTAATGTTCTTTTAGGAGTTCCTCCCTGTTTCGTTATCACGTCAAGCCGGCGAAAAGGAAATAAATCATAATTTCCGGCAATTTCTATCACTTTATCAGAGACAATAGTTGGGAGGATAAGGGAAAAAACTCCGTACGGAGATAATAAACGTTTCACTCCCGGCAATAAGTCGGGATAACTTAATTGGTTGTCATGACGCGCTGTATTGCGTTGTTCGTCGGGAGATTTTAAAGAATCCCTGAAATAAGGAGGATTAGAAACAATAAGGTCATATTTATGGTCGGAAACAAATGTTTTGAAATCGCTGTGTATCACTTCTATCCGGTCGCTCCATGGGGAACAGCAAACATTTTCACGAGCTTGACAAACAGCAGCTTCATCTATTTCCAAAGCCGTAATCATAACCGGACTTCGCTGGGCAAGCATTAACGCCACCAAGCCGGTTCCCGTACCTGCATCCAAAATACTTCCCGCTGGCTCAACAAGAGCCCATGCGCCCAATAATACACCGTCCGTTCCTACTTTCATGGCGCATCTATCCTGTCGAACAGTAAACTGTTTGAAATGAAAGCAAGAATTCGGCATTCTTATTTTTTCAGCCTTTGGATAAGTTTCTTTATTGCCGTTTCCGCATCTTTTTCTTCATTCAGCAATTCTATAAAACTATTGTCGATAATCACCCCCGTAGCATATTCGCAGACCATTTGGAAACTGGATTTATTATGGGCGTCAAAATTTGCCATGAGCGAATTATTCAACTTCAATTCTTTTATCCTTTTCAAGAAATCCCGTTTGTAATGAATCGTATTCTTGTTTTCGTTGGTTTCCCCCGAAGATGTGGACAAGTATATAAAGCCACTCGAATGTTTGTCTATTTGCTCTATTTCATCCACGTGCATCTCAGGAGTAACGGGTAAAATAATAAGAAGCCCGTAACGGTCGGCAATGATACGAAAACGTTTTTGGTAATCTTCCAAAGTAAGATTGGAGATGACTATTCCGTCAATATCACATTCCACACATTTCCGGCAAAAAGACTCAAAGCCGAAATCGGTAATGGTATCAAAACAACCGGACAACAATAAAGGTATATTGATTGTGCGGCGAACATGTTGCAACTGTTCAAATAACAATTTCAATGTCATTCCGTTTCTCAAAGCGGATGCAGTAACCCCCTGAAGAATCGTAGTATCTGTTTTTGTTTTTTCGGATGGAATACCGATTTGAACCATATCTATTCCATTTTTCTCCAAAGTGTGAATGATGTCCGTTGTACTATCCAACGTAGGATGTCCTGCGCAAAAATAAATAGATAATAAATTCTTCTTACCGCTATTGAATAATAGGTTAATTCTATTCATAAGTTTCCGATAATATAGTTAAAGCTTAAGTTTTTTCCTTTTATGTATATGCAAATATATAAAAAATAATTGGTAGCAAAGCATATTTCCTCGCCTTTTTTGAGTAACATTTTAAAGAAAGGAAGGTTAACACAGGTAATAGATAGGAATTTTCACCTGTGTTTTTCGAGAAAATGCGATTTTAAAAAGAGAGAAAAAAGAGGTTTTGAATGTATTATCCAATTAAAAAAACAGAAAATGCGATTAAAATAATAGGAAAACACTATTTTTGCTCACATACACAGTTAATCTCTTCAAAGAAAAACACAGACAATCGTTAAATAAGAAAGTATGGATATTACTTTGAAAATTAATGACTAAAAAGATTTTACTCGGGTTGTTGATATTACCCGCATTTTTGTCTGCACAAATAAACACGGAAAGGGTAATGACGATTGCGCGCAATGCTTTGTATTTCGAAGACTACGTGCTTTCCATTCAATACTTTAATCAAGTAATTAGTGCGAAACCTTATTTGCATGAACCTTATTTTTACAGGGGATTGGCAAAAATAAATCTGGACGATTTTCAGGGAGCGGAAATGGATTGTAATGCAGCTATTCAGCGTAATCCTTTCATAGTGGGAGCCTATCAAATTCGGGGATTAGCGCGGATTAAACAGGGGAAATATGAAGAAGCCATAGAAGATTATAAAAAAGCAATGGAATATAATCCCGAAAATCTGACCATTTGGCACAATCTGACCTTGTGCCATATTCAACAAAAAAACTATCAGGAAGCAGAAAATGATATTACGGGAATTTTGGCGATTGCTCCCAAATATGCCCGCGCCTATCTTATGCGGGGAGAAGTAGCGCTAAGACAAAACGATACGATTCGCGCTTTGCAGGCTTTTACCATAGCTATCGACATGGACAAATATGACCCGGACACATGGGCTTCCCGTGCCATCGTAAAACTTCAACAGGCAAAGTATTCCGAAGCAGAAACGGATTTGGACAATGCCCTTCGTATGAATGTAAGAAATGCGGGATACTATATTAATCGCGCTTTGGCGCGTTTCCACCAAAATAATTTGAGAGGAGCCATGAATGATTATGATATGGCTTTGGACATAGACCCGAATAATTTTATCGGGCATTATAACCGTGGTTTGCTTCGTGCGCAAGTGGGCGACGACAATCGCGCCATAGAAGATTTTGATTTGGTTATCGACATGGAACCGGACAATATGTTGGCTGTATTTAATCGAGGACTTTTGAGGGCGCAGATTGGCGATTTACGTGGTGCGATAGCCGATTATTCAACCGTGATTGATACCTATCCGAATTTTGAATCCGGATATTATTACCGTGCCGAAGCCAAAAAGAAATTAGGCGATCGAAGAGGAGCTGAAGCGGATGAGTTTAAGGTTATGAAGATGGAATTGGATAGGCGCAATAATCCGCTTGCCCATAATAATCCGACGGAGAATAAAGACAAAACCCGTAAGAAATCCGATAAAAACGTGAATAACTTCCGGAAAATAGTTATTGTGGACGACGAAGAAACAGAACAGCGTTATACGAGCGATTATCGTGGAAAAGTACAGGATAAAAACATCAACATCAGGATGGAGCCGATGTATGTGCTTACTTATTACGAAAAAACAAGCGAAGTGAAACACGCCGTCCATTATCATAAATTCATTGACGATTTGAATCGTTCCGGCGCATTTCCTCAACGCCTGCAAATAAGTAATGCAGAGGCTCCTTTGACACAAGAGCAGGTAAATACCCACTTTGCGCTGATTGATACGCATACGTCGGTTATGGTAAACGATCCTGAAAATCCGGTCAAACATTTTGCGCGTGCTATGGATTTTTATTTAGTACAAGACTTTTTGGGTTGCATCGAAGATTTGACACAAATTATTCTGTATGATTCTTCATTTTTCCCTGCTTATTTCATGAGAGCATTGGTATATGACAAACAACTTGAATACCGGAAAGCGGAAAAAGAAATGGCAGTGGCTTCCGGAGGCATACAGAGTAAGAAAAAAGAAACGGTAGAGCTTGACTATGATAGAGTAAAAAACGATTTGGACAAGGTGATTGCTTTAGCTCCTGACTTTGTGTATGCCTATTATAATCGCGGAAATTTATCCGCCATGTTAAAAGATTATCATGCTGCAATTACGGATTATGATACAGCGGTCGAATTAAATAAAGATTTTGCAGAAGCTTATTTCAATCGGGGATTAACACATATATTTTTAGGAAATAATAAAAAAGGAATAGCCGATTTAAGTAAAGCCGGTGAGTTGGGAATTGTTTCGGCATACAATATTATAAAGCGGTTTACGGAAATGCCGGAATAAGATTATGCGCATCAAAATGTTATCAAGCCAATGAATGATTTAATTGACAAACTGATTGATTTGGCTTTTGCCGAAGATATAGGCGATGGCGATCACACCACGCTGGCATGTATTCCGCCGGATGCTATGGGCAAATCCAAACTTTTGATTAAAGAAGCAGGCGTATTGGCAGGAATGGAAATAGCTGAAGAAATATTCCATCGTTTTGATGCGTCTTTAAAAGTGAAAATATTTATCAACGAAGGTACCGAAGTAAAGCCGGGAGAGATAGCTCTGACAGTGGAAGGCAAAGTGCAATCCCTACTTCAAACGGAACGGCTGATGCTGAACGTCGTGCAACGCATGAGCGGAATAGCTACCGCCACTCGTGCCTGTGTGAAACTGCTCGAAGGGACTAAAACCCGCGTACTCGACACTCGCAAAACCACCCCGGGTTTACGAATGTTGGAAAAAGCAGCAGTAAAGACAGGGGGAGGCGTGAATCACCGGATAGGTTTGTTTGACATGATTCTACTGAAAGACAATCATGTGGACTTTGCAGGAGGCATTGACAAAGCCATTGCCCGCGTTAAAGCCTATTTGAAAGAGAAGAATAAAGAGTTAAAAATAGAGATTGAAGTGCGTAATTTCAACGAACTGCAACAAGTGCTTCGTACCGGTGGAATCAATCGCATCATGCTTGATAATTTCACCCCCGAAGACACGAAAAAAGCTGTTGAAATGATTGCCGGCAGATATGAAATTGAATCATCCGGCGGAATTACTTTTGACAATTTGCGACGCTATGCGGAATGTGGAGTCGATTATATTTCGGTGGGAGCGCTTACCCATTCGGTGAAAGGACTTGATATGAGTTTTAAAGCCTGCTAATTAACTTTAAGGATTATCCGTAATAATTCTTAAATTAATTTTATAGCAGACGCACCCTCCCTGCGCCGGACATCCATATAATCGATAAATCAACAATAAAAATAAGGATTAATTGATTTTTTTTTAGAAATTCTCGGTTTACGAATAAACAAAATGGGGGTATAAATACGTTTTCTTTTGAAGACAATGTATATATGTTAATAAATACCACGCCTAATGTCTTTCGTCATGAAGAGAATAATACGATTCGGTTTATTAATTATGCCGATAATAATCACTATCGGTTGTTGCAATGAAGAAAGATTGGATTATTATAATCCGGATGTGAAACTTTTTGTAAAACAGTTAAAAGCGGGAACCTATCACACCAAAAGTCCTTTAGGCGTGGTGGAAGTACCTTTATTTAATGAAGAAGATGTACCTGAATTGCTGCAATATTCTGATGATTTAACAAAAATCCATTCGTTTCCCTTACCCTCTGTTTCTTCTTGTGAAGGAGAAGCTTGTATAGGCGAGTGTATGCTGTGGATTGTGGAAACGATTCGTATCGGGCGGATTGCTTCATTGGGCTATAGGCTTGTACATGCGGACGCCGAAAATTACGAAAGGATTTATTTCCTTTCCGACGAAGAAGTGCTTGAAGCCGGTGTTTTTTATCACAAGTGGTGGGAAGAGGTGAAAAATATCCCTCCATCTCCCTCTGCTTATTCATACACCATCGACCCGCTTCAAGGCAGTAAGTACCGTTGGTGGTGAATAAATAAATAGGGTAGGGGCAACCCTTGTGAATTGCCCTGTTTGCGATATTCACGCCAATGACTCTCCATATCGCCCATGATTGATAACGCATAACGTATAAAGGCAAGGCATACCTTCCCCTCCTCCAATTAACACAGCAAAATGTGAATAACTAATGAATATAACTTTGCAAGCATAATGCTTGCATCATTCAACGATTTTATTAATTTTGTATCCGTAAACTAATACGGAACCCTGTTTTCCGCAGGTAATGACGCAGTAAAATTATCCCGCATAAGGCATACCGGCAGACGACAGGGAATCCATAGTAGGGGCAACCCTTTGTGGTTGCCCGAAAGCGTTTCTTGACAGACTGATACAAAAACCCGCAGGAACCATGTAAGGGGCATGTAAGAGCAAGGCATACCCTGCCCTTTAGACCTGAATAACCTGACAATTTATTGACAATCCACAGTAAAATAAATGGACAATAAATTTTTGAAAAACCCCAACCCTCGCCTATATTACTAATTATCAGCGAATTATACGATAGCTCGTTTTTCATTTTTTTGCTATTGATTATCAATGAATTACGAAAGAAAATTCATCGTTTTTGACCCCCATTTGTCAATTAAATTCAACCCGTAACACCCCAAAAAAAGCAGACATACCCGAAACCACCGCATAAACGTACAGGCGCAGGGGCGGGGTATGCCACCCTTCTCAAGGATATAAAAATACCGGACAAACCATTCGTCCGGAGTCAAACAAATTCAC
>SNRY01000269.1_pt1 | contig 18985 bp, 14 predicted proteins | sample 4693421 | NCBI WGS metagenome assembly SNRY01 (sample SAMN11003215, study PRJNA524138) | termite gut metagenome | isolation source: Bacteroidetes bacterial symbionts from single cell of protist host amplifed... | host: Streblomastix strix ... | reverse complement strand
GACGCAATTAAGCAAGGGGCGGATTTTGAAGAACTGGCAAAGAAATACGGACAAGACGGCGCTCTTAATTGGCTATCGTCAGTTCAATATGAAAAGAATCCCATTGAAGGGGATAATTTAAAATATATCAAAGCCATAACAACTTTGGGCGTGAATGAATATGACAATCTTTCGTTGGGACAGGGCAATGTCATTCTTCAAGTAACAGCGCAAAAAGCGATAACAGACAAATATAAAGTAGCCATTATTAAAAGAACGGTTGAATTCAGTAAAGAAACCTACAGCGAGGCTTATAATGAATTTAGTCGTTTTGTAGCTGCTAACCCTACATTAGATAAAGTGAAAGCAAATGCAGAAGAAGCCGGTTATACCCTATTGGAGTATAATCTAAACAGTTCCGCACATGGGATAGCTAATATAAAAGGAACTAAGGAAGCGTTGCGTTGGGCTTTTTCGGCTGAACCGGGTGAAGTTTCGACCTTATATGAATGTGGCGACAGCGACCGGTTAATGTTAGTAGCTTTGGAACAAGTAAACAAGAAAGGGTATCGACCTTTGGAACAAGTAAGAAGTGAATTGGCTCTTGAAATACGCAAAGATAAAAAAGCCGAAAGGATAACGGAAGATATAAGAAATATCACTTCATTCAACCAATATCAAACAGTAAATAATGCTATAAGCGATACGATAAAACATGTTACATTTTCCGCTCCTGCTTACATATCGGCGCTTCGTAGCAACGAACCCTTGGTAAGCGCATACGCTTCAGTAGGCGAACCAAACCGGTTGAGCGCTCCTATTAAAGGAAATGCAGGCGTATTTGTATTACAAATATATACCAAAACGAAGCAAAACGATACGTTTGATGCGGAAACAGAAAAGGCGGATCAGGTAGATATAAACAGACGTTTACTTAACAACTTTTTGAGTGATCTTCACTCGAAAGCCAATGTTAAAGATAATCGTTATTTATTCTTCTAACTAACCGTTTAACGTATAACGTAGGGGGCAGGCATGCCTTGCCCCCTACTACGTTTGTAAAATTCTCTCCGTTATTTCTTTTCCGGCAACCAATGCTTTGAGATTTATTTCAACAACGGCTTCGCCTTTTCGCTCGAATATTTCACGAACGCTATCCCGTATCTTTTCGTAATCAATTCCTAAAAAAGGAATAGTAGCGCCTAATAGTACCATATTGGCAACGCGTGCGTTTCCTGTTTTTTCAGCAACATCATCCACATTCAATCCTATTTTGTAGGGCAATTTATTGATTTCTCCTATTATAGTATCTATGTGTGGATAATTGGGAATATTCACAAAAGGAGTTTCGTTAGTTACTAACCAACCCTCCCTACTTAAATAGGGAAGATAACGCAAAGCTTCCATCGGTTCTAAAGAGATAATCAAATCACATTTCCCCAAAGATATTAAGTCTGAAGCTATTGGGTGATCACTGAGGCGCAAATTCGATTGAACATCCCCTCCCCGTTGACTCATGCCGTGTACTTCCGCTTGTTTCATGTATAGTCCGTCCTTTAAGGCGGCTTTACCTATTATTGCGGCAATCGACAAAATACCTTGTCCGCCAACGCCTGATAATATAATATCTTTCTTCATGCTTATTGGTTTCTTTTTTTACGCATTAAGGTTTGTACACATTCTCTACGTGGAATAATAACGGATACGCCCTCAAACTGTAATTCTTCCCGAATAATCTGTTTCATTTCTTCGTGATTCTTTTTCAGGGGAATAATGACACGAAGATGCGCAGGGTCAACGCCTAATCCGGTACAGATGGCTTCAATGCGTCCTGTCCCGGCAGAGTCTTGTCCACCGGTCATAGCAGTTGTTTCATTATCGGAGATAAAAATAGTAACGTTTGCATTTTCGTTCACGCAGTCAAGCAATCCTGTCATACCGGAATGGGTAAAAGTAGAGTCGCCGATAACAGCTACCGACGGATAAAGTCCTGCGTCGGCAGCGCCTTTCGCCATTGTAATAGAAGCTCCCATGTCCACACAGGAATTAATAGCGTTAAATGGCGCATTGGCTCCCAATGTGTAACAACCAATATCACTAAATACTTTGTGGAAAAGATATTCTCCCTTCAAGACTTCGGTCAGGGCATTATACATATCACGATGTCCGCAACCTTTACATAAAGCCGGCGGACGTGTTTCTACTATATTCGAGGTACTGAAATACGACTTGTTTTCTTTACCTAAAGCATGGGCAACGGTATCCGGATTCAACTCGCCATCATAAGAAAGGGTTCCGTCCAAACGTCCTTTTACTTTAATACCTTTACCCAAATAACCTTTTACTTGTTTTTCAACAAAAGGTTGACCATCTTCCAATACAAGTATTTCGTTGCACGTTTCTACTAATTGCAACAATTGTTTCTTCGGAAGCGGATATTGTCCGATTTTCAATACCGGATGGCTGCATCCTCCGGGATAATTTTCCATCAGGTAGTTAAAACCAATGCCGCAAGCTATGATCCCTACGCTTTTATCTGCTCCGTCAATGTATTTATTGTAGGGAGATTCTTCCGACGCTTTCACAAAACCGGCTTGCCGCTCCAATAATATTTTATATCGTTTGCGAGCCATACCGGGCAACAAAACAAATTGACGCGGGTCGCTACCGAATGAAATATCGTTTTGCGGTTTTTGCGCTTTTCGTTCCACTCCGGAACGTGAATGCGCCAAACGAGTGACGATACGCATTAATAATGGCTCGCCTGTTTCTTCGGAAAACTCAAATCCGCTATAAATCATATCATAAGCTTCTTGTTGGTTGCTTGGTTCATACATGGGAATTAGGGAAAAATCCCCATAAAAACGACTGTCTTGTTCATTTTGAGAAGAGTGCATACTTGGGTCGTCGGCAGCTACCACAATCAACCCTCCTCTAACTCCCGTTATAGCAGAATTAACAAAACAATCTGCTGCGACATTCAGACCTACATGTTTCATACAAACCATAGCGCGTTTGCCGGCGAAAGACATACCCAACGCTGCTTCCATTGCCGTTTTCTCATTAACGCACCAACGATTGTGAATCGCATGCGCTTGAGTATGGGGAGAGGATTGAATGTATTCGGTTATTTCGGTAGATGGGGTGCCCGGATAGGCGTAAATACCTGACAAACCGGCATCCAATGCGGCTTGAGCAATAGCTTCATCACCGAGTAGAAGTTGTTTGTTCATATTTTTTTACTATTTTTACATATAGGGGCGGGGGTTGCCCGCCCTGAATCCAAATCGGGGATTGGAATAGTATCATAAGGGCGGGTAACCCACGCCCCTACGGTGATAATGGCGGTAATCTTTATAGAAAATACCGATAGTCATTCTGTATTTTATTGTTCGGTCTTTTCGGGACTAATCATATTTACCTCAATTCTGTTTCCCTGAGTAAACAGTCCGGCGGCAAATTCTTTCAGTCCGGTAACGGTTAGGCTACTGACAATCGCCTCATAATCTTTCGTTCTGTCAACTCCCAGATAGTAATATTCGTCTATTGTTTCCCGCCAATAGCTATTTTCTTTTAAATCTTCATTGTGCTTTTTGAGCATATATTCTTTTACTTTGTTCAGGTTAACTTCAGAAGGCCCATTCGCTATGAAATTATCTATTTCAGCATAAATGATATCCATTAACTTATTTTTCTTGGCAGGGGCTGTGTCGAAAGAAATCTGAAAACTGAATTCCTCCTTCGGGAATTTATCAATATTTCCGGATACGGATACGCCATAAGTTCCCCCCTCGTCTTCACGCACTTTTTCGGTATATACAATATGCAATATTTGACTCGCCACACTAAGAAGGATAGTATTTTTCAAATTGTAATCACACGTTCCACTGTATAAAACCACATTAGAAGCTTTGGCTGTTTCCTGTTCTCTGATAAACTCGTTTTTATAAATGCCTTTGCGAATCGATATATTCAAATCCTTGAATGTCTCTACCCTGTGATTTGTCGGGAGAGAAGCCAAATAAAGTTCAATATACGGCTTGGCTTCTTGTGTATCTATGTTTCCAACAAAGATGAATGTAAAATCACCCGCATCCTTGTAACGGTCGTTATATAAGGATAAGATGTTATCGTAATTCGCTTCGTCAAGCCTGTTCGCTTTAATTCGTACTCTCCTCGGATGGTTCATATACACGGAAGAAATGATGGAGTCTGAAAATGAAACCATCGGATACAATTCCTGGTTTTGCAAAGAAGCTTTCGTACGGTTTATGAAAGAGATAAATGCGTTTTCATCTTTACGCGGAGCGGTAAAGTTTAGGTATGTCAGCTGCATCATTGTTTCAAAATCTTTGGGTGAGCATCTTCCGTTCACCGTTTCTGTATTTCTGCGTATGGAAGTTGATACGGAAGCTTTTTTACCTGCCAATGCTTTTTCCAAATTGGTTGCGCTGAAATTACCTAAGCCACCGGCTGCAATTACTTGATTAATTATTTGTGAATCAACAATATCCGAATCGGGAAACAAGGAATTACCTCCCCAACTGATACCTTTCATCAATATTTCGTCGGCTTTAAAATCCGTCTTTTTAATAACCGCTTTTATGCCATTGGACAAAGTGAGTGTAGTTGTTCCAAATATATCGTCCTGTTTTTCAGACACTATCTTACCGGCTTTAGGTAATTGGGAGATAAGTGGTTCGTCGGAAACATTATCCACGTAGGCGGTGAGTTCTTCCGCTTTTACTTGTTTGAGGATGTTCCGTATGGTTTCCTTGTCGGGATATGTCAATCCTTCTTTGTCAGGAGAGAAAAGAGTGATAACTTGATTGGTTTCTGTTATCAATTGCCTTAAAAACCCGTTTAAGTCTTGCACAGAAATGTTAGGAGCTATTTGGTTGAAAAGAGCATACTCGTTTTCAATACCCGGAGCCGGTTCATTATCCAAAAAAAGGCGGACATACTCGTCCACATAACTATCGTTCTTCTTTTTATCACGTTCATTATAGGCTGATTCAAAATGGCGAAGATATTCGGCGCGGGTGCGAGCATATTCCGATTCGGTAAATCCAAAACGACGGGCGCGTTCTATCTCACGCAACAAAGCGGTTATCCCGTCTTCTATCTCTCCTTCTTTACACAGAGCTACTCCCGTAAAAGCATCTTTGGTTTTTGAAACATAGAACTTACCATCGTAAACATAAGCGTTTATAAAAGGTGGACGGGGTAATTGGCGTAATTCATTCAAACGGGTGTTGAGCATTTCGCATATCATTTGTTTTACACAGAGTTCAATCAGATAATTCAAGTTTCCTTTTTCACTATCGGGGGTGGTTTCGTGCTTGTTGTACACACAGACTTGTATATTGGATTGCTCCTTGTCTTTTTCAATAACAATAATCGGTTCTTGATTATCGTTCACCGGATAGTAAATGCGTTCGGCAGCATTGGGTTGGGCGGGGATATCTGCAAATAATTGTTTGATTTTCTCTTCCACGGCGTCCGGTTCTATATCTCCCACCACAATAACTCCCTGTAAATCGGGGCGATACCATTTTTCATAATAATCTCTCAACGATTGATATTTGAAATTGTCCACCACATCCATGCTACCGATAGGATGACAATCTTCGTACTTTGTGCCTATATATATTTGTGGAAGCGCTTTTTTCAAAAAACGTTGGTTAGCGCTCATGCGAGTACGCCATTCTTCGTGGACGACGCCGCGCTCCTTGTCAATCTCTTTTTCTTCCAAAAGCAAATCATTAGACCAATCATGCAGAATCAAAAGGCAGGAATCAATAACACCTTCACGCACCACAGGCACATTAGAAATGTGATACACCGTTTCGTCAACAGAGGTATAAGCATTAAGATTCGTTCCAAATTTTACGCCGATAGTTTCCAGATATTCAATTAAAGACTTTCCGGGGAAATGCGTCGTCCCATTAAAACATATATGTTCCAAGAAATGCGCCAGTCCTCGTTGTTCCGGTTCTTCCAATATGGAGCCTACTTTTTGAGCAATGTAAAAGTCCGCTCTGTTTTCGGGCAATTTATTCTTTCTGATGTAATAGGTAAGTCCATTTTCTAACTTTCCGATGCGAAGATTCGGATCGGCGGGAATAGGGGTTAATTGCTGTTGAGCAAAAGTCAAACTCATGTTGCAGCCTATCAAGGATGCGACAAGCAATCTGTAAAATAAGTGTTTCATAATTTAATATTCGAAAAAATTATTAAAAGAAATAAAAAATCTGATAATTGAAATGCAGTAAGGTAAATAGTAATGTTTTTTATTTGTCTATTTGTTTGTTAATACATCCGGTTTTGATTCAAAAATCTGATGCTTTTTTCCGGTACTGTATGTTTCTCGGATGGTGTTCTATAATTTCCGCACGAAGCCGGTTACTGTCAATATGCGTGTATATTTCAGTGGTGGCAATGGTTTCGTGACCTAACATACATTGTATGGCGCGTAAATTGGCTCCTCCTTCCAATAAATGAGTAGCAAAGGAATGGCGAAAAGTATGCGGACTGATGGTTTTACTGATTCCGGCAATTTTTGCCAAATCTTTTATAATATAAAAAACCATTATTCTTGTCAAATTCTTTCCTCTGTGATTTAGAAAAACATAGTCTTCGTAATTTTTTTTAATTTCTATTTGGTTTCTATCTATAAGGCAAAGTGTAATTTCTTTTATAGCTTTGGAAGAAATAGGAACTAAACGCTGTTTGCTTCCTTTCCCTTCTACTTTTATGAAACCTTCGTCGAAATAAAAACCGGATAACTTCAAATTCGTGAGTTCCGACACCCGTAATCCGCAACTGTATAATGTTTCCAGAATGGCTTTGTTTCGCTGTCCTTCCTTTTTGGAAAGGTCAATACAGGAAATGAGAGCATCTATTTCTTCCACAGTCAATACTTCCGGAAGTTTGAAGCCTGTTTTCGGGCTTTCCAAGAGTTCGCACGGGTCTGTCTCCAAATAATCGCTCATAACCAAAAAACAGAAAAACGATTTGATACCGGATATGATACGCGCTTGTGAGCGAGCGTGAATACCAATGTCATGCAATCCGGCAATGAAATGGTGTAGATCGTCCGGTTTTACATCAAGTATATCTATATTTTCCAAAAGCAGGTAGCTTAGTAATTTATCCAAATCCGTCATGTAAGCGTTGAGCGTATTGGCGGACAATGATTTTTCCAAAATTAAATATTGTTTATACCTGGCAACTATCGCGTTCCACCTTTCTTTCTTATTTGTTATTTCTTCCGGTGTCATTTCTTTTTCTACTTTTGCAGGGAAGCAAAGATATTAAATTTAACAGGCGATAATCATGAAAATACAAATTATTAACGGTCCTAACCTCAACCTTTTGGGAAAGCGAGAACCTTCCATCTATGGAAATTGTTCTTTTGAAGACTATTTGAACAAATTACGCAAAAAATATACCGGCATAGAAATAGCCTATTTTCAGTCCAATAGCGAAGGTGAATTAATAGATAAGATACAAATTGCAGGTTTTCAGGTGGACGCTATCATTCTAAATGCCGGCGCATATACACATACCTCCATAGCATTGCACGACGCCATACGGTCTGTGCTTGCTCCTGTTATCGAAGTGCATATTTCAAATGTGCATAGCCGGGAAGAGTTTCGTCATAAGTCAATGATTGCCTCCGTTTGCCAAGGAGTTATCTGTGGCTTCGGAATGGAATCATACCGTTTGGCGGTAGAAGCAGCTCTCTCAATCAATTAATAAATGACAACGGAAGATTATATCATTGCTCATATTGATCCTGAAAGCGATTATCTTCAAGCTCTTTATCGGGATACGCACGTAAAACTGATGCGTCCCCGTATGGCTTCAGGTCATTTGCAAGGGCGAATGTTAAAAATGCTCGTAGAAATGATATGCCCTCGACAAGTTTTGGAAATAGGTACGTACAGTGGCTATTCTGCTTTATGTTTGGCGGAAGGCTTGCCGGAAAGCGGCATGCTTCATACGTTTGAGATTAACGATGAGTTAGAAGATTTTACCCGTCCCTGGTTGGAAAATTCGCCTTATGCAGATAAAATAAAATTTTATATCGGAGATGCGTTAAAAATGGTTCCTCTTTTAGGTATTATCTTTGATTTGGCTTTCATTGACGGCGACAAACGAAAATATATCGAATATTACGAAATGACTCTTTCTTTTCTTTCACAAGGAGGATATATTCTTGCCGACAATACTTTGTGGGATGGGCATGTATTGATTGAATCGCATTCTTCCGACAAACAGACAACCGGTATAAAAGAATTTAATGATTATGTAGCAAGAGATAAACGAGTGGAGAAAATAATTCTTCCGTTGCGAGACGGACTGACGGTTATGAAAAAGAGATAAAATTACCGGCAATTTTAAACGAATGGACTATTTATTCCAATCTATTCCAACAAAATGATAGAAATGGGAGCCTTAATAATATTTAATTAAACCCCGTGAATTATCATGCAGGTTTTTTTATCCGTATTTTTACGACCAAATTTTTTTATTCAAATTTTATTTATATGGCAAAAATAACAAAAGAAGCCGCTTTGCTTTATCACTCACAAGGAAAACCCGGTAAAATAGAAGTCGTACCAACTAAACCGTACAGTACACAAACGGATCTCTCCTTGGCTTACTCCCCTGGCGTAGCTGAACCTTGCCTCGAAATAGAGAAAAATCCGCAAAATGCCTACAAATATACTGCCAAAGGTAACTTGGTAGCAGTTATTTCTAATGGAACCGCCGTATTAGGACTGGGAGATATAGGCGCATTGAGCGGAAAACCTGTTATGGAAGGAAAAGGATTGCTTTTTAAGATTTATGCGGGAATTGATGTTTTCGATATTGAAATTAATGAAAAAGATCCGGATAAATTTGTCGAGGCTGTCAAAGCCATTGCTCCTACTTTTGGAGGTATTAATTTAGAAGACATTAAGGCTCCGGAATGTTTTGAAATAGAACGTCGATTGAAAGAAGAACTTGACATTCCCGTAATGCATGATGATCAACACGGTACAGCCATTATTTCCAGCGCCGGATTACTCAACGCTTTGGAAGTGGCGGGGAAAAAAATAGAAGACGTCAAAATAGTGGTCAACGGCGCAGGAGCCTCAGCCGTATCTTGTACCAAGTTATATATTGCTTTAGGCGCTCGTTTGGAGAACATTGTGATGTTGGATAGCAAAGGTGTTATCAATAAGAGCCGTACAGATTTAAACGAACAAAAACGTTATTTTGCTACCAACCGTACGGATATTCGAACATTGGAAGAAGCCATACAAGGAGCAGACATGTTTCTGGGTCTTTCCAAAGGAAACGTGTTGACTCAGGATATGGTACGCAGCATGGCGCCGTCTCCTATCGTTTTTGCGTTGGCAAACCCTACGCCCGAAATATCTTACGAAGACGCAATGGCTTCGCGTTCAGATGTGCTAATGGCGACGGGACGCAGCGACTATCCCAATCAAATCAACAACGTAATCGGTTTCCCTTATATATTCCGCGGCGCACTCGACACACAAGCCAGCGCTATTAACGAGGAAATGAAGTTAGCTGCCGTACAGGCTATTGCCGGATTGGCTAAACAGCCTGTACCCGATGTGGTGAACGAAGCTTATAAAGTGAACAATCTCGCTTTTGGTCCGGAATATTTTATTCCCAAACCTGTTGACCCGCGTCTGATTACCGAAGTTTCCACAGCAGTGGCAAAAGCGGCTATGCAATCGGGCGTAGCGCGTAAAAGCATTGAAGATTGGGGCGCTTATCATATCCGCTTGCGTGAATTGATGGGATACGAATCAAAATTGACTCGCCAACTTTATGAAACTGCCCGTCGCCTTCCGCAACGGGTTGTATTTGCTGAAAGTATTCACCCCAATATGCTTAGGGCAGCGGTAGAGGCAAAATCGGAGGGTATTTGTTATCCTATTTTATTAGGCAACGACGAACGTATTGAAAAGTTAGCCAACGAGCTTGATTTAAGTTTGGAAGGAATTGAAATCATCAACCTCCGCCATGACCGCGAGGCTGAACGTCGTGAACGCTATGCTCGTATTTTAACAGAAAAGCGTTCCCGTGAAGGCGTTACTTTCCACGAGGCAAACGACAAGATGTTTGAGCGCAATTATTTTGGTATGATGATGGTAGAAACAGGAGAGGCTGATGCGTTTATTACAGGACTTTATACCAAATACAGCAATACTATTAAGGTTGCCAAAGAAGTGATAGGCATTCGTTCCGGACACAAAAACTTTGGTACCATGCACATTTTAAATTCCAAAAAAGGAATTTATTTTCTTGCCGATACCTTGATTAACCGTCATCCGGATACGGAGACTTTGATTGACGTTGCCAAGCTGGTCGAACAAACTGTTCGTTTTTTCAATCAAACTCCGGTTATTGCGATGCTCTCCTATTCAAATTTCGGTTCCGACCAAGAAGGCAGTCCTTCTACTGTACACAAAGCGGTGGAATACATGCAGCACGAATACCCCGATTTAGCTATTGACGGTGAAATGCAGGTTAATTTTGCTATGAATCGTGAACTTCGCGATACGAAATTCCCATTTACCCGGCTCAAAGACAAAGATGTCAATACATTGATATTCCCCAACTTGAGTTCTGCTAATTCCGGATATAAACTCATTCAGACAATGACCGACGCCGAATTAATCGGACCTATTCAAATGGGCTTAAACAAACCGATTCATTTCACGGATTTTGAAAGCTCTGTTCGAGACATTGTAAATATTACTGCCGTAGCAGTTATTGACGCCATAGTTTATAAAAAGAAACAGAAATAACCCGTTGGCGGAATTAATTAATAGGGTCGTTGGCAGAATTATTAGTAGGGGCAAGGCATGCCTTGCCCCTACTATTGGATTAAAATTTTAGAAACAGGGGGGAATTTAATTTGTCTGGTATTTATATTTCTATCCGGTTGGCTTGATTAGGAATCTATTGTGGTCAGTACTCTTCTTCATCAAAAAAGAAATCCTCTTTGCTGGGATAATCCGGCCAAATATCTTCGATACTTTCATAAATCTCTCCTTCATCTTCCATTTCTTGAAGATTTTCAATTACTTCAAGAGGAGCGACCGAACGCATGGCATAATCAATCAATTCATCCTTGGTTGCAGGCCAGGGAGCATCCTCTAATTTTGACGCTAATTCTAATGTCCAATACATAATAAGTTTTAAATCTTTAAGTCATTAATCCCTGTTTTAATTTTGTGGCAAAAATAAAATAAAATATATCATTAGCCATTTGTGTCCCAAAATATTTCAGATATTTTTTCGGTAATATTCATTTTACGCGACAATATGAACAAATAATCGGATAAGCGATTTAGATAAGCCGATAACTCCGGAGAGACGGGGTGTTTTTCGGCTAAGGAGAGAACGCAACGTTCCGTTCGCCGGCAAACGGTGCGACATACATGACATAAGGCGGCTATGCGACTTCCTCCGGGTATGACAAAGGCATGTAAATGGGGAAGTGTTTCATCAATCCGGTCAATTTCCTGTTCTATGTTTATTACGTCTTCCGGAGTGATGCGGTTTGTTGGGTTTATCGGCGCTTTATTTTGATCGGTAGCCAGGTATGCGCCAATTGAAAAGAGTTTGTTTTGTACCTTAATGATAAAGTTACGGTCGTTTTCTTCCATTAGGTAGGTGGCTAACAAACCTAATTGGGAACTAAGTTCATCTACCGTTCCGTATGCTTCCAAACGGATATGATTTTTGGGTACGCGGGTTCCTCCTATTAATCCGGTTGTTCCCCCATCGCCTGTTTTGGTATATAGAAGACTTTTTTTCATGGTATTATCGTTAATGCTTATTTTTATTCTTACAAAAATGTAGTAACATAAAAAAAGGAGCAACGCCTTGCTCCAACCTTGTTAACCTTAAATCTAATACTATGAAAAACACGATGTAAATATAATGGACTTTTTGAAATAGATGCAACTATTCGGAAAAGAAAATTATGCTTTATAACATGATTTAATATTTGACATAACGAATTGTTTAATTTTAACAGTTATGTTACTCTTTCTATGAAATAAACAATCTGTTTTTGCCACCAATCCCAATCGTGTTTTGATTCCGGACCCCAGAAATCGAACCATGCAGGAATATTCTTTTTTTCCAAAACAGATTTAAGTTCATAGGTTTCGCGCAACATCGGTTCTTCATAAGCGCCGTGTCCGCAACAAAAGATTAGTTTACTTCTTCCAAATTTGTCCATGTAATAGATATCTTGATCGCCTTTTAAATAATCTATGGGTGAGTTTAGGTAAATCTCCACCGGTTTATAATCTCCAAAAAAGTAGTTTGTAGAATATACTCCACTCAAAGCGATTACTGTGTCGATAAACCAAGGATAGCGGAAATAGAAATTTGCCAAGTGGTAAGCTCCCATAGAACATCCGGTCAGTAAGATTTGTTGGTCGTCTCCTCCGTTATTTTCTTTACTTTCTTGCAAGATAGCAGGTATCAGTTCTTCATTGAGATAATTGAAATATTGTTCATGACGTTTAATACGGGCTATTTTGTCCCAACTGCCGGAAAAGAAAGTTTCCCAATCCATGCCGTCAACCGTCCAAAGCTGGATTTTCCCTTCGTCAATGAATCCGGCAAGAGCGTGAATCATCCCGAACTCTTCATATTGATAGAATCTGCCGTTCGAGGTAGGGAATACAAGTACCGGTTTCCCTTTGGTTCCGTATATTTTGTATTCCATATATTTATCGAGTTGGTAACTATATGTATTGTGGTAACTTACTTGCATATTATTCTTTCTGTATATAATCAATGATTTTTTTCAACTCTTCGTAAGAAGTTGCCCTGAATTGATAGGCAAAATCTCCCATGGCTCTGCTGAATATTTTCTCTATGCTATTGCAGTATAGTATTTTTTCTCCGATTTTATTGAGTATTTCTTCATGCGAGAATTTATATTTTTTATAGTTCTTCCGGGCGGCATATCCCGTGAAATATTTTCCATTGGAGCCTTCGTCCGCTTGATATTGTAAAACCATGTTCGCCCACCTTTTGTAAATGTTTGTATCGTGGGTGTAATTAATGGCGTCGGGCATCCACGCTCCGGGAGGTCGCATGTTTACTTCCAGAGCGACAATTTCGCCGTCTTGTTTTCTTTCGAAAAATTCAATATGGAAGAATTTTTCCCGCACATCAAAGGCTTTCAAGACATTTCGTCCTGCTACGCGCACTTTTTCTTCCACTTCGGGTAAACAGATGTAGTACAAATGATCATCATTGTTTACTACATTCATGATACTTTGTTCAAAGCGATGACTGTTTTCAAAGATTACATTTCCATATATATCCACTAATCCGTCGTAAGTAAGGATGATTCCGTCAACAAACTCTTCGATGATAAACTCGGCGTTTTGAAGATGTTTGTTCAAAAAAACAGTATCCAGTTCAAATTCGTTTTTAACTTTGTATGTGAAATTTGCTCCCGATCCGGAATCCGGTTTTACTACAACCGGATACCCTACTTCTTTGATAAAATCCAGCGCACTTTTCCTGTCAACATATTTATGACATTTCACCGTTTGTACCCCACTTTTTTCAAAAAAAGATTTCATCTTTGACTTGTGTTTCAGATTTTGGATAAAATCATTTTTTGTTCCGTAGATGTTGAAGTCGGTTCTTATTTTTGCTTCTAATTCGAGCCAATATTCATTTAAAGATTCAAAACGGTCGATTTTCCCGTATTTATGTATAAAAAAACCTACAGCCCTTACTATTTGGTCGTAGTCTTCCATGTTCCATACCTTGTAATATTCTGTGAGCGAATATTTCAATCGTTCGTTCAGCGAATCATAGTCTGCATCTCCTATTCCGAGCACATTGGCTCCGTATTCTTTTAGATAGAAACAAAACTCGGTAGAATTCTGCGGAAAATGCGGGGAGAAAAATAAGAAGTTCATAATTGTTAGTATGTTACGGGTGAAAATAGGAATTACTTTTGTATTTTTGCGATGTAAAAATAGCATAAGCGTTTTAATCATAAAATACCCTATTTGGGGTATTTTATATTTTGTTTCCAAATAGTAACTTTATAAAATATTACTGAAATGAGTATTTTCCAAAAGAAATCATTAGATACCTTACTGGCTGAGTCGCATGACGAAGGCGTGCATAGTTTGCGTAAAACATTGGGTGCGTATAGTTTGATAGCTCTCGGTTTGGGCGCCATTATCGGCGCCGGCTTGTTTTCCATAACAGGAAATGCTGCTGCGAACTATGCGGGTCCTGCCATTACGATTTCTTTTCTCATATCGGCGTTGGGGTGTTGTTTTGCAGGATTGTGTTATGCGGAGTTTGCTTCTATGTTGCCTGTTGCGGGAAGTGCATATACGTATGCTTACGCTACGTTAGGGGAGTTTATTGCATGGGTTATCGGTTGGGATTTAATGTTGGAATATGCCGTTGCTTCAGCCACCGTAAGCATCAGTTGGAGCAGATATTTTGTAAAATTATTGGAAGGCTTTCACATCCATCTTCCGGACGCATTGACGGCGTGCCCCTGGGATGGCGGCGTTGTGAATTTACCGGCGGCATTCATCATAATCTTAATGAGTTTGCTGCTGATAAAGGGTACGAAAAGCAGTTCACTTATCAATTCCATTATTGTATTTTTAAAAGTAGCCGTAGTTCTTGTATTTATTGTTCTCGGATGGGGATTTATCAATTCAGATAATTATACGCCATATATTCCCGAAAATACAGGCGTTTGGGGTGAATATGGTTTCAGTGGAATTATTCGAGCGGCTGCCATAGTTTTTTTCGCATTTATCGGTTTTGACGCTGTGAGTACGGCTGCGCAAGAAACAAAGAATCCGAAACGAAATATGCCTATCGGTATATTGGGTTCGCTGGCTATCTGTGTGGTGTTATATGTTTTGTTTTCTTATGTGATGACGGGAGTAGCGCATTACACAGCTTTTAAAGGTCATGACGGCATTGCGCCCGTGGCTATCGCCATTGACCACATGGGAACGGCGTTGCCGGACGGTTCTATACAACCGGCTTACCCGTGGCTTAACAAGGCTATCATTTTGGCTATTTTAGCAGGTTATTCGTCCGTTATTCTTGTCATGTTGTTAGGGCAAAGCCGTGTGTTTTACAGTATGAGTAAGGATGGTTTGTTGCCGAAAGTTTTTTCGCAAGTACATTCCAAATTCCGAACGCCGTATAAGAGCAATTTGTTATTTCTTTTATTTGTAAGCGTGTTTGCGCTTTTTGTTCCGGCACGGGTTGCAGGTGAATTAACAAGTATCGGAACGCTTTTTGCTTTTATAATTGTATGTGCAAGTATTTGGATTATGCGTAAGAAAATGCCGGAGATTCCACGTGCGTTTAAGGTACCATTCGTTCCGCTTATTCCACTATTGGGAGTTGGCGTTTGTTTATTTATGATGATCTTTCTGCCGTTTGATACGTGGATTCGTCTTATCCTCTGGATGCTTTTGGGACATGACATATATGTGTATTACGGTTCAAAGCACAGTAATTTGTATAACAGGAACTCACAGGAAAACGGAAATATAATGTTGTTTTATATCGGAATAGGCATAGCGCTGGTTCTTTCGACATTTGTAATGGTACAACAGACAGCAAGCGGTTGGAAAGAAAGTGTTGGTTTTTCGATGGTATTGTTATTTATTGCAGTAGCTCATATTTTTTTGTATGGTATCCGGATTCTAAGGAGATGAGGTTTCACTTTTAGGCATATCTCTTACAGGGTTAGTAATTACCTGAATAATAATTTTTGAACAAGATTTTCAAAGTGTTTTCTTTTTCGTAAATAAGTCTTATTTTAGCAGAAATTTTTTAGCGTTGCTTGAATATGGTGAATAAAAATAATTATTGTGTTATCATGGGAGGCGGGATAGGTAGCCGGTTTTGGCCGTTTAGCCGTACAGTTTTTCCTAAGCAGTTTTTAGATTTCCTCGGAACGGGTCGTTCTTTGCTGCAACTAACATTTAATAGGTTTAACAAACTCATTCCTACTGAAAATATTCTGATAGTTACCAATGATTTATATGCTGATTTGGTAAAAGAACAACTTCCGGAACTGAAACCGGAACAGATTTTGCTGGAGCCTACGAGAAGGAATACAGCTCCTTGCGTTTTATGGGCGTCTTATCACATCCGTGCAATAAACCCTAAAGCTAATATCGTAGTAACCCCTTCCGATCATCTGATTTTGAAAGAAGAGGATTTCCTGAATATCGTAGAAAAAGGTTTGAGGTTTGTATCATCATCCAATAACTTATTGACTATCGGTGTAAAACCGAATCGTCCGGAAACAGGATATGGTTATATACAGACGGCGGAAAAGGAGAAAAAGGATCTTTATAAAGTGAAAACGTTTACGGAAAAACCGGAATTGGAGTTGGCAAAAGTTTTTCTCGAAAGTGGAGAGTTTTATTGGAATTCAGGATTGTTTATGTGGAATGTAAATACGATTATCGAAGTAGCGGAAAAACTATTACCCGAACTTACGGCAAAACTCCATTCCGACGAGGTGTATGGCACTCCCCATGAAAAAGAATTCATTAACGAGTTGTATCCTACTTGTCCGAACATATCCATTGATTACGGAATTATGGAAAAAGCAGATAACGTATATGTCTCTCTTGGTGATTTCGGATGGTCGGATTTGGGGACGTGGGGTTCTCTGTATGATATATCGCCTAAAGATAAGAATCACAACGTTGTATTAAAGGGTCAATCGTTGCTATACAACAGTAAGGATAATATTATTGTTCTTCCTAAAAATAAACTTGCAGTTATTGACGGACTGGATGGCTATTTGATAGCGGAATCGGATAATGTATTGCTTATTTGCAAGAAGGACGAGGAGCATATTATTCGTAAATATGTGAATGATGCCCGGATAAAGATGGGAGAAGAGTATATTTAAACTAATTTGGATATTGAGAAGCATCATTCCTTTACACGAAGTAAATCTATCATAATCCCGTCCGAGACGAAAATACCTTTTTGTGTTAATCTTAAGTAACCCCCTTCTTTTTCCAATTTACCATCTTTCATATACCGTTGCGCCATCTGAAGACAGTAGGTAAGATATTCCTCCCCAAAGACTGCTTCCAACCGTTTCAAAGATAATCCCCGGCGAGTACGGACGGAAGTAATAATAAATTCATTGTAGCAGGTGTTCGTGTCTCGTTCTTCCGTTTCAAAATTTCGCTGATTTGTTTGGATGCCTGACAGGTAAGAGGCGAGAGAAGATACATTCCATTCGCGAGACGTCCCGTTGTATGAATGTGCCGACGCTCCGCAACCCATGTAGGGAATACCTTCCCAATAAGCCGAATTGTGTTGCGAATGTTTACCCGGACGACAAAAGTTCGATATTTCATACTGTTCATATCCGGCTTTAGTAAGCGTGTCCGTTAATAGAACGAAAAAATGCAAATCAGTATCTTCGTCCGTTTTCTTCACCTGACGCTTTTGCAACATTTCATAGATAGGCGTATCCTTTTCGTAAGTCAAACAATAGGCAGACAAATGCTCCGGATGCAGAGAAAGGGCTTGCAATAAGTCATTCATCCACATTTCTACTGTTTCCTCCGGTAAACCATACATCAAGTCAATACTAATGTTGTCGAATCCCGCTCTACAACAATTATCTACGGCAACGAAGGCTTGCGCCGCATCGTGGCGACGGTTAAGCCGTTTCAACATCCCGTTGTCAAAAGTTTGTATTCCTATGCTGATGCGGCTGAAAGGGAAACCGGAAAGGGTTTGCAGATAATCCGCGCTTAAATCTTCGGGATTGGCTTCAAGCGTGATCTCTTTGCAAGTCGTCGTTCCGTAGATACGGCTAAGCGTGTTGAATATCCTGTCAAAATCTCCGGCGTTTAATATAGAAGGAGTTCCGCCACCGAAATAGATAGTTTCCACCGGAGCTCCCTGCAAGTAAGATTGTCGCATTTCAAGTTCTTTGCAAAGTGCATGGATATACAACTCTTTTAAGTCCATTTGAGTGGAAGAATAAAAATCGCAATACACACAGCGGCTTTTACAAAAAGGAATATGTATGTAAATACCTGCCATCAGCGTTTCCGGAAATCTCCGGCGCGTTTAATCAAAAAATGAAAGAACTTGATCATAATTGTATCTCCTGCCATTGCCAATCCTTCCGGATGAAATCGTACTCCCCATATCGGGAGTCCGGTGCGTGATTCATTACTTTACCGGACATAAAAAGTGCATTATTACCTGCTCTTATTCGTTCAATTAATCACCAAAAAGAATTACTTTTGTTTTCCACAAAGATAGTTAATATGAGGAGATACGTCAAACCGAAAAAGTTTCTCGGGCAGCATTTTTTGTTAGATTTTTCAATAGCTGAAGATATTGCCGCTACGGTGGATGTTTTTCCCGAACTTCCTCTTTTGGAAGTAGGAGCGGGAACGGGTGTGTTAACCCAATTTCTCATTAAAAAGGAACGTATGCTCAAAGTAGTTGAAATTGATTACGAATCCGTAAACTATTTGCGTAGAGAATATCCGGCTTTAGAAGACGGCATCATAGAAGACGATTTTTTGAAAATGCACCTGAACCATCTCTTCGGTGGACAGCCTTTTGTATTGACAGGTAACTACCCTTATCATATTTCCAGCCAAATTTTTTTTAAAGTGCTTGAAAACAAAGACTTGATACCATGCTGCACGGGTATGATACAAAAGGAAGTAGGGGAACGCATAGCTGCCTCGCCCAACCATAAATCATACGGCATCCTGAGTATATTCATACAGGTTTGGTACGAAGTAGAATATCTTTTTACTGTAGATGAATGCGCTTTCGACCCGGCCCCTAAGGTCAAAAGCGCAGTAATAGGCCAGATACGGAACCATAGGACAGGATTCGGTTGTAACGAAGATATATTTAAAATAATAGTAAGGAC
>SNRY01000268.1_pt1 | contig 18990 bp, 22 predicted proteins | sample 4693421 | NCBI WGS metagenome assembly SNRY01 (sample SAMN11003215, study PRJNA524138) | termite gut metagenome | isolation source: Bacteroidetes bacterial symbionts from single cell of protist host amplifed... | host: Streblomastix strix ... | reverse complement strand
CCGGCTTAGCTACGAGAATACTCTCGAAAATAACCGCATTAACTATGATTCAATACCTGAATCTGTTTCTCTTTAATAGAAATATGAACTGTATTAAAATTAATATTTGCTAAATGCACAACAGGTTATACTTTATATAAATCGAAACTATTTCACACAAACACTTCGTTACTTTTATAAAAGATATTTTTGATAATCCATTTTCCAAAAAAGTGGAATTTCTTAGAAAAAGAAAAATCCTTGAAACATCTAAATTTCAAGGATTTACCCAATTTGAAGTCTTTTTAAAAGTGGTGCCACCACGAATCGAACGAGGGACACAAGGATTTTCAGTCCTTTGCTCTACCAACTGAGCTATGGCACCCTGTTTATTTTCGTGTGCAAATGTAGGGTAACTTTTTCAATATACCAACTTACAAAGAAAAAAGTTGTTTTCGTAGATTCAAGTATTAAATGCAACTTTCTTTTTCAACAATAAAGATTATTTTTTAAATGAGACCCGAAAAGCTTTTTGTCGTGAACGTATTGTTAGTTTTTTAATAGAAAAAGGCATCGCTTTATTTGACACGGCATCGGTGGTACGTCGTTTGCAAGACAATGCCTCCGATAAGTTTTTGGAAGTGGTGAAACCAACAGATATCAACGAATTGCTGGGTAAATTGCCGCAATGTCAAACCATTGCTCTTACAGGTCAAAAAGCTATCGACATACTGCGAAAACAAATCAACATACCGGAACCTAAAATCGGCAGTTTCTCTGATTTTCTTTTTAACGGACATTCCATACGAATATATCGTATGCCTTCAACATCTCGTGCTTATCCGTTGGCATTGAGGGAAAAAACAGAAGCATATCGCATGATGTTTTCAGAAATACATGAGAAAGACCAAACGTTCGCATAAGCCGTTAGAATTTGAGATAGTACGGATTTTCCTTAAAAGGATGATTAATTTGATTACATGCTTGTTAAATTTTTTTATATTTGTATGATGACGAATTAAGGCTAAAGAGGGATGAAAACAAATTATAAAAAATTGTCGGACAACGATTTAATCTATCAAGCATTTCAAGAATTGCTTACTGATTACTTGGCTACCAAGCACAGAAAGCGTATTGAAATTATAACAAGAGCATTCAATTTTGCCAATCAAGCCCATAAAGGTATTAAGCGTCGTTCGGGAGAACCTTATATCATGCACCCATTGGCTGTTGCCAAGATTGTGTGCAACGAGATAGGGCTGGGTTCTACATCAATATGCGCAGCTCTTTTGCACGACGTAGTGGAAGATACCGACTATACGGCGGAAGATATAGAAAATATTTTCGGTTCCAAAATAGCACAAATTGTTGACGGGTTGACCAAACTTTCCGGTGGTATTTTTGGTGACAGAACTTCGGCACAAGCTGAAAACTTTAAGAAGTTACTCTTAACCATGTCCGACGATATTCGAGTTATCCTTATTAAGATGGCTGACAGATTGCACAATATGCGAACACTCGGTTCACTCCAAGTTAATAAGCAATATAAAATTGCAGGAGAAACTTTATATATTTATGCTCCCTTAGCTCATCGTTTGGGTTTGAATAAAATAAAATCCGAATTAGAAAGTCTTAGTTTCAAATTTGAACATCCGGAAGAATATAGAATTATAGAAGAAAAGTTAAAAGCTACTTCTTTTGAGCGCGATGAATTTTTTAAGAATTTTACTGCCCCGATTCGCGCTCAATTAAATAAAATGGAATTGAAGTATCGCATTGTCGCCCGTATAAAATCCTCTTATTCAATATGGAGCAAAATGCAGGCAAAGGGAGTGCCTTTTGAAGAAATTTACGATTTGCTTGCTGTTCGAATCATTTTTGAACCTCATAGTGAGGAAGAAGAATTGAATAACTGTTTTGACATTTATGTATCCATTTCCAAAATATATAAACCTCATCCCGACCGCATACGCGATTGGATAAGCCATCCCAAAACAAACGGTTATCAAGCGTTGCACGTAACTTTGATGGGTAATAACGGGCAATGGATTGAAGTTCAGATTCGTAGTGAGCGAATGAATGAAATAGCCGAACAAGGATTTGCTGCTCATTGGAAATACAAAGAGAACTCCGAAGTGGATGACGAAGAAATAAACAAATGGCTTCTTACTATCAAAGAGATTCTTAAAGATCCACAACCGGATGCTATCGATTTCCTTGATACTATCAAGCTGAACTTATTTGCTTCCGAGATATTTGTTTTTACCCCTAAAGGTGAAATAAAGACGATGCCGCAAAACTCAACAGCATTGGATTTTGCTTTCTCACTCGATACCAATATTGGAAGTCATTGCATTGGAGCCAAAGTCAATCATAAATTAGTTCCCCTCAGTCATAAACTGCATAGCGGTGACCAAGTGGAAATACTCACTTCCCAATCACATCGTGTACTGCCCCAGTGGGAAACATTTGCCACGACATCACAAGCTCGTTCAAAAATAGCGCAGATACTGAAAGAGGAAAAAAATTCCATACAGACAAAAGGAGAAATGCTTCTCAGAACGTTTCTCGAAAAAGAAGATATTCCTTTGGAAATATCCAGTATAGAAAAATTATGTAAATTGCATAAAAAAACGAGCAAAGAAGAACTTTATATGGAAATCGGTAATGAAAACATTATTTTGAACGAACAGGATAAAGAAGAGTTAAAGGAAAAAAACGTCAATAACTGGAAAAAACTGTTATTCCCTTTCGGAAATCCGGCTACTGTTTCCAAAGAAAAACCGGATGAAAAAGAATCGCAGGAAATCAACTCAAAAAAAGATTTTCAAATAACCGAAGAAGCGCTTCAGAAGAGTTGTATGAGAGCTGACTGTTGCCACCCCATACCCGGAGATGATATTTTAGGATATCTTGAACAAGGACACAAAATGATTTTGCATAAACGTCAATGTGCAGTAGCTGTTAGACTCAAAAGTCGATATGGAAACCGTATTGTTGCTACGGAATGGAATACAAATAAAAACGCTTTGTTTTTGGTAACTATTTACATGAAAGGTATTGATCACGTAGGAATTTTAAACGAAGTAACATCTATTGTATCTAAAGAATTAAACTTTAACATTAAGAAAGTGGATATTGGAGCCGACAACGGTATATTCGACGGAAAGTTACAACTTTATGTACATGATACGGACGACGTTAAACAAATCTGTAATAGTTTACTTAAGGTTAACAATATCAAATCGGTCATACGAATAGCGGATTAAATCCCTTTGAACCGGATGATAGCTCCGTTTTTGAATGATTATATACCCAACTCTATTACCAACCTTTGCAGTCGCCCTTACGGCGGTCATCACTTGTTGGCAACATTTATACCGGTATTTGGGACGACTGCAAGGGTTGCTCCTACAGGGTGAATATATCGGGGTTATTCGGCTACTACCTCAAACGGAATTTCCACAGCTACTTCTTTATGAAGTTTAATCGTGGCTGTGTAGGAACCCGTTGCTTTCACGGTTTCTTTGATAAAAATAATCTTTCTATCAACCTCATAACCGAGTTTTACCAATGCTTCTGCAATTTGAATATTGCTTACGGAACCGTAAATTGAACCCGTTGAACTTACTTTTGTAGCTATGGTCAGTGATACGTCCTTCAAACTTTCCCATGTTTTTTCAGCGGCATTTTTGATTTGTTCCAACTTATGAGCCCGTTGCTTCAAATCTTCAGCCAACATTTTTTTTGCGGAAGGAGAAGCGATAACAGCTTTTCCGGTAGGAATTAAATAGTTACGCCCATAACCGTTTTTCACTGTTACGATGTCGCTTTTATAGCCTAAGTTGGTTATATCTTCTTTTAATATAATTTCCATATCTGTTCCTCTTATTTTATTTCATCAAGTCAGTTACATAAGGCAATAACGCCAAGTGGCGTGCCCTCTTCACGGTTTGCGCCACTCTGCGCTGATACTTTAATGAAGTTCCCGTAATGCGGCGTGGCAAGATCTTACCTTGTTCATTTAAGAACCTTTTCAAAAATTCAGGGTCTTTGTAATCTATATATTTAATACCGCTTTTCTTAAAACGACAGTATTTTTTCTTTTTAACATCTACCGAAGGAGGAGTCAAATATCTTATTTCCGATTGATTATTTTGTTGTACCATGATAAAATTATTTTTTTTCTACTTGGGGAGCGGTTGCTCTTAAATTTCTTCTTTTTTCAGCATACTCTATTGCGTATTTTTCCATGCGGAAAGTCAAGAAACGTATAACACGTTCGTCACGACGGAAATTTAATTCCAATTTTTCAATAGTTGTAGGGTTTGCTTTGAACTCAATCAGCTGATAAAATCCGGTAGACTTTTTTTGAATGGGATAAGCCAGCTTTTTCAGTCCCCAGTTCTCTTCATTAATAATCTCGGCTCCTTCTTCCTGAAGAACGCCTTTGAATTTTTCTACCGCTTCCTTCATCTGACTGTCAGACAAAACGGGAGTTAAAATGAAAACGGTTTCGTATTGATTCATACACGTTTAATTAATAATATTTTATAGTTATTTCGAGAGGCAAAGGTATAAGTTTTGCATTAGAACAACAAAAAAATAGTGAATAATGTGTTCAAAGATGAATGTTTAATTTTCGCATATAAACGAATAAGCAAATTGCTGCCGTAACGAAAGACAGAAAGTCTGCCACAGGTATTGCCGCCCATACTCCTTTTTGCCCGAAATGTATCGGAAATATCAACAAGCAAGGTAAAAAATAAATCAATTGACGGCAAAGCGCTAGGAATATACTAATCTTGGCTTTGCCAATACTTTGGAAAAAAGTAGATATGACCACTTGACAACCTACCACAGGAAACATGAGTGCACAAATGCGCAACCCCGGAACGGCGATATCTATCAATTCTTTGCTATCCGTGAAAAAACCGGAAATAAAATAAGGAAAAAACTCAAAGAAAAAAGTTCCTATGCTGGTTATGAACACTCCCGCAATGATTCCGAGTTTTAAAGTTCTCCATACCCGTTGCATATTTCGAGCCCCGTAATTGTATCCTGCAATCGGTTGCATTCCCATAGTCAATCCCAATACTATCATCAGGAAAAGCGTAAGTAAACGGTTAATAATGCCGTAAGCCCCGATGGCATAGTCCCCTCCATACGTTTGTAAACCATTATTGATAACAATGATCATGGCACATGCACATACGTTCATTAAAAAAGGAGACATTCCTATGGAAAATATGCTGCCAATGATAGTCCGTTTCATTTTCCAAAAATTCCAGGTAAGATGCACATAACTGCTTTTCCGCATAAAATGATTGAGTACCCATATCATAGCGATAAACTGTGACAAGAGAGTGGCTATAGCTGCTCCACGTATTCCCCAATGAAAATAGAAAATAAATACAGGCGCAAGAATAACATTCGCCAACACGGATACAACGGAAGTAAACATCGCTTTTTGAGGATAGCCCGTAGCACGCATGATATTGTTCAATCCTATCATGAGATGCGATATGGGAAGTCCCATCAAAATGATATACATAAAATCGTGTGCGTAAGGCAGCGTTACGTCGCTTGCGCCAAAAAACATCAGGATGGCGTCTAAAAAGAAATAAGATAATACACTTAGCGCTATGGAATTAATCAAGCAAACCATCACCGCATTGCCAAGAACATCCGTCGCTCCGTTTAAATCCTTCTGACCCAAACGAATGGAAGCAAGAGAGGAAGCGCCGGAGGAAATTAACGTACAGAAAGCCATTGCCAGATTCATCAGCGGAAAAGTAATAGCCAATCCCGATATAGCCATTGCACCTACACCATGTCCGATAAAGATACTGTCGATAATATGATACAGGGAAACGAGCGTCATTCCGGTAATAGCAGGAATAGAATACTGAATCAACAATTTTCCGATGGGCGCTGTACCCAATACGCGTGGATTGTTGTTAGAATCCATATAAGGGTGTTTTCATTTTTTGTCGTGCAAAGGTATAAATAATTTGCCCCTTACAAGGATTATTCGGAACTTTGCAAAAAAGAGAGCAAGAAAATGAAAGAACAAATAGCTGCGCTTTTTGATTTTGATGGAGTAGTAATGAATACGGAACCGCAATACTCTGTTTTTTGGAACGAGCAAGGAAAAAAGTATTTGAATGTGGACAATTTTGGTGAACGTATCAAAGGACAAACACTGACACAGATAGTTAATAACTATTTTTCCGAAAAGCGGGAGATACAACCGCAGATTTGTAGCGATCTGGATTGGTTTGAAGAAAGAATGACGTATGAATACTTCCCCGGTATCAAAGTTTTTTTGGGAAATTTACGTAGGAAAAAGGTAAAAATAGCGCTTGTTACCAGTTCCAACCATAAGAAAATGTTTCATGTGTATCGCCTTCATCCGACTTTTCGAGGACTGTTTGACGAAATTCTTACGGAAGAATGTTTTACCCGTTCCAAGCCCGATCCGGAATGTTATTTAGCAGGCATGCGATTGCTGGGAGTTGTTCCTCAAAACGCGTATGTGTTTGAAGATTCTTTTCATGGATTACAAGCAGGTATGGCATCGGAAGCTACGGTTATCGGATTGGCAACGACTAATTCCCGCGAAGCGATTGCCGGAAAGGCGCATTACGTGATAGATGATTTCACCGGAATAACAGTTGAACAAATGATATCTGTTTATGGAAAACGTAAAATATAACATAGCTATTATTGGTGGCGGACCTGCAGGTTATACTGCCGCTGATGTTGCCGGAAAAGCAGGACTGAGCGTAGTGCTTTTTGAGAAACAAAACGTAGGAGGAGTCTGTCTGAATGACGGATGTATCCCCACGAAAACGTTGTTGTACTCGGCAAAAACGTATGATTCGGCACGCCATGCGTCCAAATATGGAGTCAACGTTTCGGACGTTTCTTTTGATCTTTCCAAAATAATCGCCCGTAAAACGAGAATAGTACGTAAGTTGGTATTGGGTGTAAAAGCCAAATTGACTTCCAATCGAGTAACCCTCATTCAAGGAGAAGCCTTTATTATAAACCCCAACACCGTTCGTTGCAGTGAAAAAGTGTACGAATGTGAAAGCATGATCGTATGCACCGGCTCGGAAACTTTTATTCCCCCCATTCAAGGAATAGAAACCGTGCCGTATTGGACGCATCACGAAGCATTGGATAACAAAGAACTCCCTGCTTCACTGACCATTATCGGCGGTGGAGTTATCGGTATGGAATTTGCTTCATTTTTCAATAGTTTGGGCGTACAGGTAACGGTTATCGAAATGACGGAAGAAATACTTGGTAGCACAGACAAGGAATTATCCGCTATGCTTCGTTGCGATTATGCCAAACGAGGAGTAAATTTTTTGCTGAATACCAACGTTTTGGAGGTATCGCAAACCGGCGAAGAAATTTCCGTTCTTTATGAAAATGCCGGAGAAACGGGAAGTGTAATTTCCGAAAGATTGCTAATGAGCGTGGGACGTCGTCCCGTAACTCAAGGCTTCGGATTGGAAAACCTGAACTTGGAAAAGACCGGATACGGCTGCATCAAAGTTGACGACCGTATGCAGACCTCCTGTCCTCATGTCTATGTATGCGGTGATTTGACGGGATTTTCGTTGTTGGCGCATACGGCTGTACGCGAAGCGGAAGTAGCAGTACATGCCATCTTGGGAAAAGAAGACAATATGAATTATCACGCCGTCCCCGGTGTTGTATATACCAATCCCGAAATAGCCGGAACAGGAGAAACGGAAGAAACCTTGCAAGAAAAAGGTATCACTTACAAAGTGTCGAAACTTCCAATGACTTATGCCGGCAGGTTCACCGTTGAAAACGAAGGAGTAAATGGTCTCTGTAAAATCCTATCGGGAGAAGATGACGTCATTCTCGGTGTGCATCTTTTAGGTAATCCGGCTTCCGAATTGATTACCTTAGCTTGCATGGCTATTGAACTGAAATTGACATCTTCCACATGGAAAAAAACGATTTTTCCCCACCCCACAACAGGAGAAATATTTAAGGAATGTTTATAAACAAAATCGTATTCCAACCAAAACCACTTATTTCTTTTTACGGTCACCGTAGCGATTCATGAACTTATCAACGCGTCCGGCAGAGTCCACCAATTTTGATTTACCTGTGTAGAACGGATGAGAACTACCGGATATTTCGAGTTTTATCAAAGGATATGTACTACCTTCAAATTCAATAGTTTCTTTCGTACTAACAGTAGAACGTGATAAAAATACGTCGCCATTTGACATATCTTTGAATACTACCGGACGATAGGATTCCGGATGAATACCTTTTTTCATTTTTGTGTTATCTTTCATTTTTTTATTCTTTTATAAGAACAATAAGAAACTGTTTTTAAGAATTTATAACTTATGTATTCCCTTTCGTGTAGCATCTATTTCCGGATTTCCCCTGTAAGAAATGTTTCCACTTCCCACTCTCCGGGCTTTTAAGAAAGATACGGCATGGCAGGATATACTACCGGAACCGGTAACATTAGCTGAAACTTGGTCGGCTTCCAATTGCGCAGCATCTATATCACCCGAACCGGAAACAGAATAATCTGCACTTTGAGTTGTTCCGGATAAATTAATATCTCCGGATCCGGTTACATGAGCTTGTGTATTTTCCGCCGTTACGCTATTCAACCCTATATCTCCCGAACCGGTAACAGACAAAGAAAGTTGTGCACAACGAATATCCGAACCGCTAACCGTACCCGAACCGGTAACAGACAAAGATAAATCCCCATCGGTTTTTAGCCCGGAAGCTATGATTATGTCGCCAGAACCTGTGATTTTCATTCTATCAAGCGAAGGAGCAAAAACTCTGACTTCCAGTTTTCCACTGTTATGAATCTGCACATTCTCCTTAAATCCTACATTTAAAGAACCGTTTTCCGTATATATATCAAGCAAATCAACCATATTATCCGACCCATAAACTTCGACGTGTACCTTACCGTCAGTTTGCGTATAAACTACATTCGGGCTTCCCGTTAATCTTATAGCATTAAAAAGATCTGTTTTTACTGCTTGAGTCACATAATTCTTACTTGCTTCAATTTTTTTACCATGAATACAAGAAGAGAAAGAGCAAGAACAAAAGAAAATAACTATCGCTGCGATCAATAAATCTTTCATATTAAAAATTCTTTTTAAATTTTTTCATTTAGAAATTGTATGAATTTGATTGAAAAACGTTTTATGAGAATGAACGGCACTTCCAAGGAATTGTATATGTATAAATAATGTCCCAATATTACCGCTTTATCCCCGTAAGAGTTGGATATTGCTTTCACCGGCTATTTCTATCCGTATGTGAATCTTTCGGATTCCGGATTTTATCTCTCTGACGCTCAATCATATAAAATTTTAAGAAAATTGAAATTGTTTCTAAATGTAAGAATCGATTTTTTTCAAGGCAAAAATAACGCTTTTTATTAGAACCTCTTCAATTTTTGGTTAATAAAATCTGCTAATTTTACGATATTTTCTTGAACAAATAGTTTTTATCGCTTATAGACATTGCCCATTTACGCAATCTTATGAACAATGCCTATTTCGTTTTCACCTTATCCGTTTTACCAATACCAAGCCATCCCTATTGAAAATGGATATAACTCTGGTCCCTTATTCTTTTCAAAAAGTTGAGCCATCGAATAGCGTGTATAAAATCCCAGAGAACCATATCCTACTTGAGCTAACAAATTAATTCCGATAGGGTTTACATTCAAGTCTTTACTCAACGTATTTTCATGTTTGTTGCCTTCGTATTTTACTTTTGACTTTATACTCCAGCGTATTTCCACTTCACCGCCTAGTGACAGGAAGATAGGTCCATGATAGTTTGAATATTTCTGCCATTCAAAAACCGCCGGAATACGAAAATGATAGTAGCGAAGCCTACTCTGAGAATATGAGGCGCCTCCGCCGGGAGGTAAAACAGCCGTAACACTGTTTATTTTGCGAAAAGCATAATTCCCATCCATACGAAAAGAAGTGTATCCGATGCCCAAACCGCTATTCAAAGACAAGCTATTATCACGAGTCAGGGGAAATTTCGCCTCAAAAGGCACAATACCCCACTCCCACGATTTCGTTAAAACCAAATCAGGTTCATTGGTACGACTATACAAGGCTTTATCGCCGAACATGCTATATCCGGCGTATAGACCGGCTATGTGTGGATCATGGCTGCGTCCATGGCGAGAAGAAGATTGCGATTCTTTCTTTTTCGTAAAAGGTACGGTGAAGAATAGCCTTTGCTCCGTACTTTGCCCGTTCATATAAACGCCTTCAAATATTTGGTCGTTCTCCACCATGTTCCCATCAGTTAATTGCTCATACAATTTCACCCTGATTTTACCATCTTTTTCTTTGATAACCACTTTGCGATTACCTACATAAACGATAGTATCCTGCAAATTGCTCGCTTCTGTTGAAACATCACCGTCTTGTGTGCTATTAATATAAACGGTAGTATCCTGCGAATTGCTCGCTTGCGCCATACCTATTACCGGAACAAGTATGAATAATAAAAGTATGATACGTTTCATAATAATGTGGATTAGTAAAATATTAGTTAATCTTTTTTCATAAATAGCATCGTTACCAAATCGTCTGCATCCAACTTACCTTCGATATAAATCAAAGCAACCGTTCCCTTTTCTCCTGTTTTAAACAAGATGAAACGGTTAATATCTTCTACCGTTTGAGGCAATTGGTAATAGCCCGACTGTATCTGTCCGCCGAATACAACCTCTTTTACCTTTTTTGCTTTCTTCTTATCGGCTTCCACGCAGCGGAGAATGTAAGGCAATGCATCTCCCGCATTTTTAAATGTAAGACTTTTATAGAGAGTCATTTCATAAGTTTCCAACATTTCATTGGAGAGTTCCACCGTGGTTACCCCTTTTTCCTTCCCGTATTTTTGAAACACGGAAGCTATTTGCAATCCCTGTTGAGCCTGTACGCCTGTGGCAACAAACACCATTAGAATTACCGGAGTTAAGCGAATTTTATTCATTATCTTTACATTTAAGTATTTTTATGTCATTATTCTTCACTCATCTGTTTACTCTGCAAACAAAATCATAAATATCTCTTCCCTACTGACCCGTACTTCATTCAAAGCCGACTGCGCCTGTTGCCGCACCAAATCAATATCGGTATATTGTTTCCCGTCAATAAATACATAATTATCATGATACCCATTCCAATACCGGCTTACACCGGCTATACCAAGAATCAACAACCCCGCAGCCACACCCCCCAATGTATAAATCATGGATCTTTTTAAGGCAGTTACTTTCCTCTTCGGATTAACTGTTTTATTCCGTCTGACTTCTTCGTCCAAGTAGGCAAACAAAGGGCAATACACCTGCAAATGTTCCGGTATGGATGTATTGTGAGAAAAAAAAATTCGTAACATCTTCTCTTCTTTGCATGTAGTCCTGCCATCAAAATACTTTTCCAATAATTCTTCCGTATTCATGCTTTTTTCCTCCTTTTTCTTTCTTGTATTGTTTGTAAATAAACCTCCCTTACTCTTTTGCGTGCCCTCGACAGATTACTGCGGATAGATTCGGAACGGCATCCGGTTATTTCCATTATTTCTTCCATTTCATATTCTTCCACATCTTTCATTTGAATAATAGTTTGTTGCAGCGGTGGCAAAGATTCTATAATTTCACGTATCAACCGGTATTCATCTTTCATTTCAATCAGATGCCCCGGATTGGTTGTTCCCTCAATATGTACTTGTTCCAGCGGCAATGTATCCCTATATTTCCTTCGCCACATATCCAGGCAAAGATTGTGCGTTATTCTCATTGCCAACGCTTCCACACTTTGATATTCATCTAATTTCTCACGCATATTCCATAATTTCAACATGACTTCCTGCACGGCGTCTTCCGCATCGAAGTCATTATCTATCAACCTCTGTGCATAATTGATCAATTTATTGCGGAGAGGAAGAATAATTGTTTTAAATAGTTTGAGTTCCATTTATATAAATAAGACGCAACAGAGAAAGCAATGTGACATGAGGAGAATAAAATTTGTAAGGGTATTGTAGGGGCAAGGCATGGCCTCACCCTCCCCCCACAACATGCCTTGTTTGCGGGTAACCGCATTTCGGACGACTGCAAGGGTTGCCCTACATCAGGAAATAAAAACGGACAGTTATATTAATTTTTTACAACTTGTTGTATGGCTTTACTCTCATTTCCATAGCGGTCTGTTGCTGTTATGGCAAAGTATATTTCAGGATTCTCTCCGTTTGTGTGCACATATACGTAATTCATTTCCCGAACTCGTTGAGCTACTATATTTTCCGGACGGGAAGTGTTTACCGGATAGGTATTTGAAGCGTAAACAACGTAGTAAGAAGCATTGTGTATGTCATTATCCGTAGCCACATTCCAATTAAGTTGCGTACCTCCGGAAACAGGTATAGCGGTGAGGTGTGTAGGCGGAGAGGGGGGGATTGAGTCTATCCACGACATGGACGGAGGCAAAGCGGAAGTCGTATAAAATTTATTGATGAGTTTATCGTATAATCCTTTGCTGTTGTTCGTCAGGTAAGTGGCACGGTAATAGGCAGTTCCTTTTAACTCAAAATTTCGGATGAAATGTATTTGTTTTTCAATGTCTTCGCAATTCCAATTCGATTCTTTGGCATCTAAACGATAGATACCGAGTCCGGGTATAATCTGCCTGCCATGGCTATGTCTTTGCCAATCGAGCGCAAATGCATAAAAACTTTTTCCACGAAAGTACATCATCGGATATACTTGGTCTTGTAAACCTTCATTCAACCAGAGAGCAACGTCTTGATGCACAGTATAGTAAGAACTCCAAGAGATTTCCGGATAGGATGGAATAGGAATCTGTTTTCCCCAAGGAGAGCTGCTGACCTTTACCCAAGGTTTGAGATTCTTAACTCCTTTATATACGTAACGGAGTATCTCCGTTATATTATTTCGTCGCCATTGCGCCAATGATTTTCCCTGTCCGTATTTTTTGTATTCGCGGTAGTCAAAAGAAGTGTTCAGGTACTCCGGATAACGCAGGTAATCGAAGTTTATGCCGTCGATATCATATTTTTCAACCACTTCGGATACTATTTTCATCAAGTATTCTTTTGTTTGAGGATGTCCCGGGTTCAGAAACCATTCTTTTTTATACGATATGCAAATAGCCGACTGCTTTCGGATAACTGATTTTTTATCAAGTCCATCCGTTTGTTTTTGTTTACCCAAAGGGAGAGTAACTATCCAAGCATGGCACTCCATTCCTCGTTTATGACATTCTTCGATGGCAAACGCCAGCGGATCATAACCCGGATAACCGTCTATGCAACCTGTAAACACGGGACTGATTGACTCGTATGCCGAAGGATAAATTACATTTCCGCGAATACGTGTTTGGAGCAAGACCGTATTGAAGTTCGCTGTTTTCAATTTGTCAAGAATATCAATCAATTCTTCCTGTTGCCGGTGGGCGCCGGATGCGTCAACAGCTTTGTTTTTGGGCCAATCCAATCCGTAGATAGTAGCTATCCACGCTGCACGTACCTCGTATTTGGGTTGTGCCATCAACGAAGTAACAAACAAAAGCAAAAGGAAAAGAGATATATAACGAAACATGGTATTAAAAACAATGTCTGTTACTAAACGATTCTGTTTCTCTCCGGATCAGGAAGAACGATTGCAGGTTTGAACCGTTTTGCCTCTTCAAAATCCATCAGAGCGTAGGACATAATGATGAGAATATCCCCTGGTTGTACTTTACGTGCAGCTCCTCCGTTCAAACAGATTTTTCCGGAACCCCGTTCCCCTTTTATAACGTATGTTTCAAAACGTTCTCCGTTATTATTATTGACAATATAGACTTTTTCACCTGTTATCAGGTTGGCGGCATCCATCAAATTTTCATCAATCGTGACGCTTCCCATATAATTTAAGTTGGCTTCCGTTACGCGCACACAATGCAATTTGGATTTTAGTATTTCAATCATCATAAAATTCAATCATTCTTAAAGTTTAGGACTCTTTGTATTTGATGTTGTCAATCAGGCGGATTTCTCCACAAAACACAGCGATGCACCCCACAATGTATGCCGCTTCGTTCCAGTCTTCGACGTTTTGCAACGTGTTTCCATTGACTATTTGAAAATATTCCAAACGCAGAGAGGGTATTATCTTTATGAGGTTTTCCACGAATCGCCGGGTTTCACTTACCGAATGGGAAAGAGCATAGGTACGGCTCTCGGATAAAATCCGGTAAATTTCCGGCGCATCTTTGCGTCCGGCAGTCGAAAGTCGTGTGTTACGGCTACTCATTGCCAATCCATCTCGTTCACGCACAATGGGACAGGCAATTATTTCAATGTCATACTTCAATTGACAGGTCATTTGGTTAATGACAGCTAATTGCTGAAAATCTTTTTCCCCGAAATACGCCCTGTGGGGTTGTACAACGTCAAATAGTTTGCTTACTATTTGGCAAACTCCATTAAAATGTCCCGGGCGAAAAGCGCCTTCCATTACTGTGTCTAACGATGGGTAAGCAAATTGACGGGTATCGGGCTGAGGATACATTTCCTCCACTGCAGGGACAAAGACAAAGGAAGCTCCAACCGCTTCGAGTTGTTTGAAATCGGCGTCCAACGTACGGGGATAGGTGAGTAAATCGTTTGTATCGTTGAATTGTGTCGGATTGACAAATATACTCACTACAGTGGCGTCGTTTTCTTTTACGCTACGTCTTACAATAGAAATATGTCCTTCATGCAACGCTCCCATGGTGGGTACGAATCCTATTTTTTTGTTTTGGGTTCTCAGAATTGATAATCCGGCGTTTTGCAAATCGTTTATTCGATGTATTATCTCCATTGTTTATTGGGGTGGGCTGTGTTATTAGGTGTTCTTCCTTGTGAGGTAAAAACGGTGCAAATATAAGCGATTCTTTTGCTATATAAAAGAGGGATGTATAAAAATGGTGTGTTTTGCTTGTTCAAACAAATAATACCTATATATTTGTATCGCAATTGAAAATGAGTGAGCACTCTTAGCTCAGTTGGTAGAGCAATTGACTCTTAATCAATGGGTCCAGGGTTCGAGTCCCTGAGGGTGTACGGATAAAAACGTCAACTATTTAATTATTAATGCGTTGACGTTTTTTCGTTCTTAAAAATCCCCACATAATCCCCACTTATTTGAAAATAACGAAAAAGCACCCCTATAAAACCGCTGTTTCTTGGGGTGCTTTGTTGTATTTAAAACATTACCTTTTGGCAAATATTTCAGTACAAAGATATGTTTTTAAGGTGAATATGCACCCCGTTTGTCAATGAAAAATACCTGTTAAATATTTTTTGGATGTTTTATCCGTTTTTATACTATGAAAGCCTCCGTTTCCGTTATGGGATTTCCCGTTACGAAATCGGTAGCTTCCACACAAGAATAGCCCGAACTACCAAAGAGCAATCCGGGCTATACCTCGTTTTATGATACGGTGGCTTACCGTATATCAGTGTTAGCCTAATCCTGTGGGCTTTCGTTTGTCTCAAAGATAATTACATTAGGGTTCTTTTCCTGTGTTTGGTTATGCACCCCATTCGTAGCATGTTCACCTATGAAATAGCCGACAGTGGATAGGCACTCACTAATACCGGCATAAAACCTGCTCTCTATGTCCTTATACGATAGAGTAGGATACATTCACTAATAACACCGGCTTGTTCTTGGAACTCTTTCTTACATTCACGGAGTTTGATAAGAAGATTGATTAATACTTCTTGGGTTGTGGTTTTTTCTTTCGTTTCCATAGGTTTACTTTATTAATGGTTTATCAATTCATTTTCTTTTTGAGTGGCTGTTTAAGAGAGAACTACCCTTTGCTTAATATTTTGTTAATGTCGCTCATCTTATATCGGCGTTTTCCTCCAATCTCAATAGGAACTAAATACCCTTGTTTTCCCCATCGCCATAGAGTGGTCTTATTTACATCTAAGATTTTCGATACTTGGTCGGGGCTTGGATATGTTTCGGTATTGGCATCAGTAATTAATTGCTCCAGTTCTTTACGTGTCCGGTTTACGCAATAGTCTATCGCTTCAATAAGTTCACCCGCTTTAAGTGTAATATTCACATTGGGGCATTGCTTGGCTAATTCGATTAATGGCGAATATCGGGGGATGGGAGTAGGTTTGTTTCGGGTTGCAAGGTTATACAATTCATTTTTTGTTGCATGATGAAATACTTGCCGATAAACCTCAAAGACAGGGCGGACTTTCTTAGCAATGAAATACTCAAGGCAGGGGACGGATAGATAATATTCTTCGGTAGGTCTACCCGTTTTTTTGTTTTCCTCATTTTTGGGGAAAACTTGATAATCAGGCTTTTGTATGATAAAATCTTCACCCTCTATAAAATCGGACTTCAATTCCCGGACAGCATGATCCTTTCTCGGATACACTAACGGATACACTCATCCAGATTTACCGGAAATTCTTTGTTATTGCTTGCCAACCTTAACACTTCGCTGAAATATGCTTTTATTTCAGTATTGGCACTTGATTTTGATAACTGATTCATAATTGCATTGTCTATTTTAATTTTGTATTGTTTTACGGAACAAACGTATCGAATTAAAATAAAACGCACAACTATTCTTTATTATTTTTTATCATTAAAGAATACATTCTATTGATTCTATTGTTCTAATTCGATATACATTTTTATATTTGTCGTATTATTTATAAATACGTAATAGTATGAATCTAAGAATAAAAGAGCTATTAAAAGTTAAAAACATAACCACGTCTCTTCTGTCCAAAAATGTCGGAATCACAAGGGCGAACATGAGTAATATCGTAAACGGAAAAACGAATCCTTCTTTAGAAACGCTTGAAAAAATTGCCTCTGCATTAGGTGTTGAAATTTGGGAGTTGTTTACCGAATCAGTCTCTAATGAAGAACTTATCGCATTAATTAACCATAAAGGAGACTTCTATCAAGCCTCCACGATTGAGGAATTGGAAAGGATTGTAAATAGGATAAAGAGTAACACGATTCAATGAATGGTGAGCATTGAAGGGCGGGGATAATTTAGCACGACAAAGACACGATTACTTTAAATTTTTTATTGTTGAAAGCTATATCTTTACTTTATGTATTAATTATGAAAGGAATAAACATCATGGAATTGCAGGTAATTCAAAGCAAGATATACGAGATAAGAGGAAACAGCGTAATGCTCGACTTTGATTTGGCGGAACTATATCAAGTTGAAACAAAGACGTTCAATCAATCCGTAAAGAGAAATCCGAGGCGTTTTCCTCCTGATTTTATGTTTCAACTCAATGAAAATGAATTTAATAGTTTGAGGTCACAAATTGTTACCTCAAAAAGAGGCGGAACAAGATACATGCCATTTGCTTTTACGGAACAGGGTATAGCGATGTTATCCGGCATCTTGAATAGTGATATAGCGATAGACGTAAACATTAAAATCATGCGTGCCTTTGTTGCTGTAAGAAAGTATCTAGTCAATAATACTTCCATATCCGGCGAAATTAGAGAACTCAAAGAACGTATTGAAAGGCTCGAATCCGCTGATGAATATACTTTAAAAGCGGTCAATGATTTGAGCGAAGACAATCGCAAAGAACTTGACGGCATCTATCTTGCGCTGTCTGAATTATCCATAAAACAAGAAAAAATAGATACACCTCGCAAAACGATAACGGGATTCAGGTCGTATGATAAAGAAACCGAATGAGACAACAGCGAATACAAATAGCTCACTATACCGAGTAAACAGCTTAAATGAGTTTCTTTAGTTTACGCATAACAGTAAAGTAAGCCGACAATGCAAGAATGGGCTAGGGTATTTTCTTCACGCTTCGTTACTCTCCCGCTAAAAATGCCCCAATAAGCCAAAGAGGAAACCCTTTTGGAATCCCATTGAACGGTTCTAACATGAGCCGTATAATAACTATACCTCGATTGCCAAACATCGTTATTGGCGATGTTTACACTACTTGGATAGTATAATATCGGAATTTCCGATATTAATGCCTCGCTGTTTGTATAACAGATTATTGATAGCCGAAAATTCGACAGCCAAATTATTCTTTATTGAGAGACATTAGAAATCTTTCATGTTCAAAAGAGTTCCATGAACGCAATTTTGCGTTATTGGTGGAAATGAAACAGTTACCACAAGAATGGGCATCGAAATCGGACGATAGGGCGTAAAGAATTTAACACCCTTGCAAAATCAGGAATTTATGAGGGTGCGTGAAATACGCAGTAGGGTAAGAACAGGTTTAAAGAGAGACGGTACGCCTATTCTGGCTAAGCCTCCACGATATAGGGCAAAGCAAGGGAGTTTGTAATACAGTCCTTTATACTGACGGTTACCGACACAAAAAAAGACGGTAGGTGTTTGCCTTGCCGTCTTTAATCGTGCGTAACCATCCCTATACCGGAGGCTGTTATTCCACCGCGGCGGCTTTCATCATTTCCAAAAATGGATTATGATTTTTAATGTCGTTAATCAATTCCGTGAAATCGTTCAAGTCTATAAAGCCTATCCCTAAAGCCTTTAATAAGCCTATCTTGGTTTGGCGTGTCAATGTAAAAGACACTCCGCCACCTACACAACCGGCGTTTCTCGCCAGTTCTTCAAAAGCAATAAGTTTAGACGAATATTCAAGTAAAAAGGATATTTTTGTTACCTCTAAACTTCCCTTTTTAAGGGCTTCGGTTATGACTAACCTGTCATTCTCCGTTATCGGTATCGTTTTCATTGTCGGGTGTATTTATGTTAATCTTGTTATATAAAGTACGCTATATTTTTACAATAAATTATCTATCTTTGTTGGCATAAAAAATAATCCTTATGTCCAAACCAAGATTGCAAGTAAGCGCAGATGTTTCCACGATAAAGAGCCAACTTCGCA
>SNRY01000267.1_pt1 | contig 19022 bp, 15 predicted proteins | sample 4693421 | NCBI WGS metagenome assembly SNRY01 (sample SAMN11003215, study PRJNA524138) | termite gut metagenome | isolation source: Bacteroidetes bacterial symbionts from single cell of protist host amplifed... | host: Streblomastix strix ... | reverse complement strand
AAGACAGATGGTTTTTATTAAAATTGTGTTCGGAAATAAATACGGAAGAGAAGAATTGATTCTTATAAGCAATCCAATCCAATTGTTCGTTTAAAGTCTTTTCTTCATTTCTTGATTGCGACAAATTGTCGGTACCCTCGCCCACAAGTTTGTAAGTCAAATCCGATAAACGGTTTTCGTACATGTATCCTTTTTCTTGCTGGCGAGCACGCTGTTTCCATTCGATATCCACATAGTTCGTAGATGAAGCCAGCTTATTTTCCATTCCGACAGCCTTAATGGTAAAATCCACCATGTAATTATTCTTGCGCAGTTGGTAGATAAAATCAATATAACTCTCGCTATCAGCAGTAAGACGCATCGTTACACACGTATCTGTTTTATTTACCCGTTCGAAATAATAATCTTTTGTTTGAATGATCTCCTTCAAATTATAGAAATAGAAATTCATAAAAACTTCCCTATTATCAAACAGGATTAAAGGTTCTTTATCTTGTCCTTTGTAGTTCTTCAACAGAGCAGCATAGATTTGTCCTCCTTTGTTGGTAAAAGTCAACTTTATTACCGTGTTTTCAATGGTAGTAAACTCCTCGTTGCCTTGTAAAGCATATAAAAATAATGAATTGGAATCACGTTTTGCTTCTTCTTTTTCATTGACTAAAGCAGCAACGGCTTTTGCTTTAAGTGCTTCTTCTTTTTGTTGTGATAGGGCTATTGAGTCATTATGGTGTCTTGAGGCTTCTATTTGTTCTTGACTGGGACGATTCAAAAAACTGAATCCTATCAATAGAATACCTATTAATACAAGTCCTGTAACGGTGTTTTTATCCATGTTCATGTGCGGTAATTTTATTTGCTGATAGCGGCTTTGATAAATGATAAAAATAAGGGATGCGGACGCAGAATGGTACTGTTATATTCAGGATGAAACTGTGTACCGATATACCATTTTAGTGTCGATATTTCGACAATCTCCACTAAATCCAGTTCAGGATTGACACCCGTACAATTCATCCCTGCCTTTTCGAACTCCTTACGGTATTCATTATTAAATTCATAGCGATGCCTGTGGCGTTCTTGGATATGCTCCTCTCCATAAGCCTCGTATGCTTTGGAATTTTTACTGACGACACATTCGTAGGCTCCCAACCGCATGGTTCCTCCCATATCTGTAACAAACTTTTGTTCTTCCATCAGGTCGATGACATTCTGTTTGGTCGTTTCATCCATTTCCGTAGAATTGGCATTCGTATATCCTAACACGTTACGGGCAAACTCTATTGCGATGCACTGCATACCCAAACAAATTCCAAAAGTGGGAATATCGTGTTCACGCGTGTATTTAGCGGCAACAAATTTACCTTCGATACCTCGCGAACCAAATCCCGGACAAATAACAATGCCGTCAATATTGCTCAAACGTTCTTCCACATTCTTTTCAGTTAAATATTCGGATTGAATATATTCTATTTTCAATTTGCGGTCATTGTAGATAGCTGCCTGAGAGAGAGATTCCAAAATAGACTTGTAGGCATCCTGCAACTCTACGTATTTGCCCACCAATGCTATTTTAACTTCTTCGGTAGCATTGTTGCGGCGATTAAGGAATGTTTTCCAAGGAATTAAATCCGGACTTTCTCCAATAGGAAGTCCCATTTTACGAAGAATGGTTTCATCAAGTTTTTGCTCTTGCATCTTTAAAGGTACTTCGTAGATGGTTGATACATCAACAGATTGAACGACAGCAGCCTCTTCCACATTACAAAACAAGGCTACTTTTCTGCGTAATCCGGTATTCAAATCGTGTTCGCAACGGAGCACCAGAATATCGGGCTGTACTCCTAACGATTGTAATTCTTTTACCGAGTGTTGGGTTGGTTTTGTTTTTAATTCTTTGGCTGCTGCCAAAAAGGGTACGTAGGTAAGGTGTACACAAAGGGCATTTTGTCCCATTTCCCATTTTAATTGGCGAATACTTTCCAAATAAGGCAATGATTCAATATCGCCTACCGTTCCACCAATCTCTGTGATAACGAAATCAAATTTATATCTATTGCCCAGCATTTTGATGTTGCGCTTGATTTCGTCTGTGATGTGAGGTATTATTTGAACGGTTTTACCCAGATAATCGCCCCGTCGCTCTTTGTCTATTACATTTTTATAAATGTGTCCGGTAGTAATACTATTCGCTTTGGTCGTTTGAATACCCAGGAAACGTTCGTAATGTCCCAAATCAAGGTCAGCTTCGTGTCCGTCCATAGTTACATAACATTCACCGTGTTCATAAGGATTTAATGTTCCCGGATCAATATTAATATAGGGGTCGAATTTTTGGATGGTTACAGAATAACCTCTTGCTTGCAATAATTTACCGATAGAGGAGGAAATGATACCTTTTCCTAAAGAAGAAGCTACGCCACCTGTAACGAAAATATACTTTGTCCTTTTCAAAGCTCTATGTGTTTTAAGAAGATATATGACACAAGAAAGTACAAAATTAGAAAAAGAATCGGACATATCGGTATTTAAACAGATAATATAATAACGTAGATTCAAGTATTTACATACAACTTTATTATTTAGGATAATTATTATTTTAGGATACTAAAACAACTTATAACGTGAGTTCGATAGATGGTATTAACCTGTTGGCGGAATTAGCGTGAAGCATTTAGTATAGCTCATACGGGATTCCAACGACTTTCTTAGCACTCGCAGGGCAGTCCTTGACCCACTCCAAGCGATTTTCACGGGCTTCACCGGGCATCCCTCCCCACTTGGCAATCGGGTAGGAAACGGGGAGGAATCGGACATATATCGGACAGGAATCGGAGGGAACCGTTTAGCATGTCGTATTCAGTTCGTATTCAGGTAGTATGCAGGTGTGAGGGAACATACAAGATCACGAATTATAACGTTGATGTACAACCTTTATCTCTCTATTTTTATGCTTTTTTAATTCCGCCAACGGCTTATTTGCTCAATAACGCTTCAACCGTAGCGGAATCTTTATGCAGTTGGGCAGTAAGTTCTTCTATCGTAGAAAACTTTTCTTCCTGCCGGATACGCTGCACCAAAGAAACTTGAATGGGACAATTGTAAATGTCGGAATGAAAATCAAAAATGTGTACTTCGATACTACGATATGTTCCATCGTCTATAGTTGGGCGTTGTCCGATGTTAAGCATTCCGGTATATGATTCTTCGTTTACCGTGACGCGTACTCCATAAACTCCGTTGGCGGGGATTAATTTGCCGGAATCTTTTACTTGAATGTTAGCCGTGGGGAAGCCGAGAGTACGACCTATTTGGTGTCCTTCAATCACCGTGCCGGTCAAGGAATAGTTATATCCTAAACAGTCGGCAGCTTGGTTTACTTCTCCTTTATGCAAAAGAGAACGTATTATTGACGAACTGATATTCATGTTTTCGGAAGTATGTGCATCGGCAAGAACTACTTCCATTCCCAACTCTCTCCCATAGCGGAGATAATCATCAAAACTTTCGCTCCGGTTATGCCCAAAACGATGATCATAGCCGACAACAAGTATCTGTACATTGCACTGTTTATGAAGGATATTTGTCATGAACTCTTGCGCAGAAAGAAGAGATGTTTCGAATGTAAAATCATGTATGATGCAATAGTCAATCCCTGTTTCGGCTAAGATTTTAGTTTTCTCGTCGTATGTGGTGAGTATTTCCAAAGAATAATTGGAATTTATTACCTTGCGCGGATGTACGGGAAAGGTGATTATTGCAGAATGAATGCCTTTGTTTGAAGCAATTTCTTTTACCCGGTTGATTAGGAAACGATGCCCTTTGTGTACTCCGTCAAAGAAGCCAATGGCTGCAACGCAGGGTTCCGGTTTCGACAAGATAGCAACAGGAGAAGAGTTACGAATAATCATCATTGAGATTTCTTTGTTATTCAAAGAGATGTCCCCAATTCTCTTTTGTTTTAGCCAAATATGTATTAATTCCTAATGATTGCGCCGTTTCGCAATTTGCTTCCGCATCATCTATGAAAAGTGTTTCCTGGGGAATGATGGCTGTTCTTTCAATTACTTTTTGAAACATCTCGACTTCCGGTTTTGCACAATGCATCTCAAATGACAGGAATATCTTTTCAAAATAATCGTTTACCTGAAAACTTTTGTATTGGAAGGCGTTTTGGCATGACCATTCCCAATGGATAATGTTGGTATTGCTGACTAAATAAACTACATATTTTTCACGTAGTTTAAGCAAAAGGTCAAGTTTGAAAGTGGGAATATCTACCAAAAAGCTATTCCATGCCGTATCAATCTGAATATCGGTCATCGGTTTGTTTGACTGCTTGCGGAGTTCGTCCCGAAATTCGGTAGCCGTAACCAACCCTTTTTCCAACAGCATGAACAACCCTTGTTGGCGATAAGGATCAATCAGGCTTTCAATGTTTGTCAGTCCTAAGTTTCTGAAGTTTCTAATGCAAGTGGGACGGTCCAAGTTTATCAATACGCCACCAAAATCTATCAGCAGATTTTTGATGTTATCTATTTTCATTTGCATGCTCTATCAACACATTATAAACTGTTTTAAGAAACGTACATCGTTTTCGGAGAACATACGGAGGTCTTTTACCTGATACTTTAAGTTGGCAATGCGCTCAATGCCCATTCCTAAAGCGTAACCGCTGTATATCCTGCTATCAATCCTGTTGGCTTCCAAAACGTTCGGGTCGACCATACCGCAACCTAATATTTCCACCCAACCGGTATGTTTGCAGAATGGGCAACCTTTTCCACCACAGATATTGCAGCTAATGTCCATTTCGGCACTCGGCTCCGTAAAAGGAAAATAAGAGGGGCGCAAACGAATTTTAGTATCATTGCCGAACATTTCTTTGGCAAACGATAAAAGAACTTGCTTTAAATCGGTAAAAGAGACGTTCTTGTCCACATACAATGCTTCTATCTGATGAAAAAAACAATGTGCGCGGTAGCTGATAGCTTCGTTGCGATATACCCGTCCCGGGCAGATAATGCGGATAGGTGGTTGGGTAGTTTCCATGACGCGGGTTTGTACCGATGAAGTATGTGTGCGCAATACAATATCCGGATGCGATTCGATGAAAAACGTGTCTTGCATGTCGCGTGCCGGATGGTCTTCGGCAAAGTTTAAAGAAGAGAATACATGCCAATCGTCTTCTATTTCAGGACCTTCGGCGATATTAAATCCCAAGTGTCCGAAAATATCAATCGCCTCATTCCTTACGATAGTGATGGGGTGGCGTGCGCCTAATTTTACAGGATAGGCAGAACGGGTAAGGTCTATTTCATTATTATTGTCGTCGGCTTGGCTTTCAAACACTTCTTTTAATACGGATAACTTCTCTTGTGCTTTGGTTTTTAATTCGTTTAGTCTTATGCCCACTTCTTTCTTTTGTTCGTTGGCTACATTACGGAAATCTGTCATCAAGTCATTGATAATTCCTTTTTTACCGAGATATTTGATGCGAAACGTTTCAATATCTTCTACACTTGCTGCTGTTATTGTTTCAATTTCTTTAAGAAATTGTTCTATTTTGGATATCATACTGTCTATCGTTAAAAATAAGGTGCAAATATATAAGATTATCTTTGAATGGAGAGGTATCGGGAGCTAAAATATCCCCTGTTAAAATCTACATTAAGTGTTGCTAAAACAAAATTAGTATTATCTTTGTTATACATTTTAGATTAAAATCAAGCGATTTATGAAAAAGAACATGATTTATTGTTTCTCATTGCTTTTGGCACTGGTAATTGCCATAGCATCGTGTAGGACATTAAAAACAATATATCAAACACCAAAAACAACTTACACCGATGCATTACCTACTGATGTTTCGATGATACTATCGTTTGATGTGAAATCAATATTGAAAAAAGCGGAATTAAGTGAAGGGAAAAATACGGATTTAAAACAAAAGGCAATAGATTTTTTGAAAGCAAGAATGAGTCCCGCTTCGTTTGCAGGCATTGAAAAAGTGATTCAAAAACCAAAAGAATCCGGTATAGATATCGCTGCTCCTTTTTATATTGCTTTTACCGAAATCACAAAGGATCCTGTAATCTTGGCAAAAGTAAGCAACTTGAATAAACTGAAAGATTTTTGGAATGTAATGACATCCGAAAGAATTACTACCCCGATAGAAAAACGGGGAAATTACAGCTATGGCACATTTGCCGGTAATAGCGCTATTTGTGCTTTCAACGAGTCGGTATTGTTATTTGGAGCAAACAATTTTGAGGAAATAGACAAACTAATGTCACAAAAGAAAACGGAAAGTGGTGCCCTCAATCCGACATTCGTAAAGCTAAAGGAGAGAAAAGGTGAAATTAAATACTATCTCAATCTGAAAACTTTGGCAAAAGTCAATTTTATGGGTACTCCTCTTAATGAGGGTGTGAAGGAAAAGTTTGATATGGAGCTTTTCTTTTTCATGTCTTTCGAAAAAGGAAAAGTTTGTATGCAAGCAGATATGGTGACGAAGAATGAAAATCTTACACAACTCTTTGAGAAGAGTACCAAAGCCATTGGTAAACAGAAATCCGTTTTTACACATAAAATACCGTCTTCTGTTTTTGCTTACATAGGCTTCAATATCAACGGAGAAGAATATTATAATTATTTGAAAGGTATTGCAACGACATATTCTACCACATTTGCAGGTTTAGCTCCGTATCTTGTTGAATCCGCTAAAGAGTTGTTCTCTTGGATAAAAGGTGATGTGGCTGTGGCATTGTTGGATGTATCGTCTAAAGTACCGGTTGTTTGTGCTTATGCGGAAGTAGCAGATGCTTCGCTACTGAAAAAAACCGTAGATAATTTACAAAAGAACAATTTGATTGGTGACAGTGAAGAAATCGTCGAACTGAAAGAGAATGATTACGTATATCAAAAAGGGGGGATAAGACTACATATCGGCGTGATAGATAAGTACTTGTATGTTACTAATAGCGAAGATACATACCAAACGATTATTCAGGGTATACCGCCCTCCGGTAAAACGTTGAAAGGCACTAAATTTGCTTCAAAAATAAAAACTACTCCGCAATATATGTTCATTAGTGTTGATAACATACTCCAATCGCCCTTAGGATTGGGGGGTGGAGCGAAGACTTCCAAACTGCTTTCACGAATCTCTTACTTAGAAATCGTTGGTAACGAGAAGCATACCTATGGCGGCGAATTAAACCTTATCATGAAGGATGAGAAAACAAACGCTTTGGCGCAAATCATGGCTTTGATTAGAGAGCTTTCCGGTATTTAACCGGAACGTATATAGATCGCATTTATTATCGGCAAAGACTTCCCAAAGTCTTTGCCGATAATAGTTCGATAACTTCCGATGTTTGGTGCAAAGATATTTCTTTAAAAAAAAAGTAGATATGTGCAAGTGTATCTCAATGAAAAGTTCTAATTTTGCACACTAAATTTGATTTTAGAATGAGACAACTAAAAATTACCAAAAGTATTACTAACCGAGAGAGTGCTTCTCTTGACAAATACCTGCAAGAAATAGGACGTGAAGACCTTATCACGGTGGAAGAAGAAGTGGAACTTGCCCAACGGATTCGTAAAGGCGACCATTTGGCATTGGAGAAATTAACACGTGCTAACCTTCGTTTCGTTGTATCTGTGGCAAAACAATATCAAAACCAAGGGCTAAGTTTACCCGATTTAATCAATGAAGGGAATTTAGGGTTGATTAAAGCTGCTGAAAAATTTGACGAAACACGCGGGTTTAAGTTTATCAGTTATGCGGTTTGGTGGATTCGACAATCCATTCTGCAGGCGTTGGCAGAACAATCACGAATAGTACGCCTGCCGTTGAATCAAGTAGGGGCTTTGAATAAAATCAGCAAAGTGTTTTCACGGTTCGAACAGGAAAACGAACGTCGCCCTTCCCCTGAAGAGTTGGCTCAAGAGTTGGATATTCCGATTGAGAAAATCTCCGATACGTTAAAAGTTTCCGGTCGTCATATATCGGTTGACGCACCTTTTGTGGAAGGAGAAGACAATAGCCTGCTTGATGTGTTGATTAATGATGATTCGCCTATGGCAGACCGTTCTTTGGTAAACGAATCTCTTTCGAGGGAAATAGATAGATCTCTCTCTACATTGACCGACAGGGAAAAAGATATTATCCAAATGTTTTTCGGTATCGGGCAACAAGAAATGACATTAGAAGAAATTGGCGACAAATTCGGTCTCACTCGCGAACGTGTGCGTCAGATTAAAGAAAAAGCCATTAGAAGACTAAGACAAAGTAATCGTAGTAAGCTACTGAAATCTTATCTGGGATAAACTAAGAATATTCGTTTTCAATAACAATAAAAATAATAGAAGCCGGTTTTACCCTATAAAGTAAAATCGGCTTTTTCTTTGTGTTTGGTGATTTCTCCGTAATTTCCATGTCCATATATTCCGTAAATAATTATCTTTGTACATAGTTTATTGTTAATACAAACACTTATGAAACTTACTAAAATAACGTTTGCGCTATTGCTGTCTTTTATTTTTCTTTCCGCATTTTCAATAACAAAGAAAAATAAACAGGTATATGTATTCGGTGTATCGGCTTCATTTACGGATACAATAGTTTATTATACGGATATACAATTGTTGGATAGTATTGAATTGGATAAGCAGGGATTTCTTCCCCATAGGGAGCTTTACAGTTACCAGCTTAAAAACTATCTCGAATATCAAAAAAATGCACTAAATCAGACGTGCATGATCTATTTTTCGACTGATAAGACAAAATTGAATAAAGAAGCAATAAAACTATTGAACAGATATAAGAAAAATAAAATTATTATAATGGAACGGATTGAATCTTCCGGGTTTCAATTTAAGAAACCGGAAGGTATAAAATAAGACAGTATGCCGTTATTACCTTATTTGTGTAAGGACTTATTGGAAGCCGGATGTGATGAAGCCGGACGCGGATGTTTAGCCGGTTCTGTTTATGCTGCTGCTGTTATTCTACCTGATACTTTCCGGAATGAGCATTTGAACGACTCCAAGAAACTGTCGGAAAAGCAGCGGTATGTTTTGCGGGATATTATTCAAGAGGAAGCATTGGCATGGGCTATCGGAATAGCCTTCCCTAACGAGATAGACAAAATAAATATTCTGAATGCTTCTTTTCTGGCTATGCATCGTGCGATAAATGCGTTGAAAATACATCCCGAACATTTGATCATTGATGGCAATCGTTTTATGAAATATGCTGATATTCCTCATACCACTATTGTAAAGGGAGACGGAAAATATCTTTCTATTGCTGCAGCATCTGTTTTAGCCAAGACTTACAGGGACGATTATATGAAGACACTCCATGCGGAGTATCCCGTGTATGACTGGAATAAGAATAAAGGATATCCTACAAAAAAGCATCGCCGGGCAATCATTGGGCATGGAATTTCACCTTATCACCGGCTTAGTTATAATTTGTACGGAGAAAGGCAACTTAAACTGAACTTGTAATAAAATATAAGAATTTAAAAAATGATGCGAAATAAGTCCATTTTGTATCTCGTTTAAAGTAATTCTAACTCCTTGAAACACTTTGTCAGTTTATCTACGGCAAAATCTATTTGGTCTTTGGTATGAGTAGCCATTAGAGAGAAACGGATTAAGGTGTCTTTAGGGGAACATGCCGGAGGAACTACGGGATTGACAAATATTCCTTCGTCAAATGCCATCTTGGTAACTAAAAACGTTTTATTCATATCACGAACGTATAAGGGAATGATAGGGGTTGAGGTGTTGCCTATCTCAAAACCCAATTCACGGAAACATGAAAGAGAGTAATTGGTATTTTCCCACAAGTGTTGAATGTGTTCGGGTTCATCCTTCATAAGTTGTAAAGCCGCACGTGCAGCGGCAGTAGCTGCCGGAGTAATACTGGCACTGAAAATATAAGGTCGGGAGTGATGACGCAGGTAATTGATCACAGAATCATCTGAAGCTATAAATCCTCCAATGGAAGCAAGAGATTTACTGAATGTACCCATAATCAGGTCTATGTTGGGAGTTACATGGAAGTGGTCGCAAGAACCTCGACCTTGATTGCCTAATACGCCTAGCCCATGTGCTTCATCAACCATAACAGTTGCCTTGTATTTCTGTGCCAAATGCACTATTTCCGGTAGATTTGCCACATCACCTTCCATACTGAATACACCATCCGTTACTATCAGTTTGATTGACTCCGATTTACATTTTTGAAGTTCTTTCTCTAAAGACTCCATGTCGTTGTGTTTGTATTTCAGTGCAGTGGAGAAAGAAAGCCGCCTTCCTTCCACAATCGAAGCATGGTTTAATTCGTCACAAATAATATAGTCTTCACGCCCTGTGAGGGTAGATACCACTCCTAAATTCACCTGAAATCCGGTGGAGTATATGATGGCGTCTTCCTTACCGACAAATTCCGCCAATTCTTTTTCCAACTCCAGATGCAGATCTAAAGTTCCGTTTAGAAAACGGGAGCCGGCACAACCTGTACCATATTTTCGAGTCGCTTCAATAGAGGCTTCAATGATTTTAGGATGATTTGTCAAACCCAAATATGAATTTGAACCAAACATTAGTACTTTTTTGCCACTCATTATAACTTCAGCATCTTGTTCGCTTTCGATGCAACGAAAATAAGGATATAAACCCTGGGCTTTTATTTGTTGGGGAAGATCGTATTTAACCAATTTTTCTTGTAGTAATCCCATGACTCATTGTTTATTAAGTTATTAATGAAATAAATGGCGACAAAGGTAAGAAAAATAACTTTTTTATCTTTTCATATATAACAAAAAGTGATGCTTTTACCCGTTTACGGAATTAGCATAAAGCATTTCGTATAGCTCATACGGAATGCCAACTACTTTCCCTGCACTTGCAGGGCAGTCCTCGACCCATCCCAAGCGGTTTTCACTGGCTTCACCGGGTATCCCTCCCCACTTGGGAATCGGATATATATCGGAGATGAATCGGACATATATCGGAGAGAATACGGAGAGGACTGTTTAGCATGTCGTATGCAGTTGATATTCAGGTCGTATGCAGGTTGAAGGATTGTAGTTGCTTTTATATTCCGTTACAGGGTCTGTTGCTCTACGCCAATCATTGATAATTGTATTCGCTTACGTTCCATATCCACACTAAGAACTTTTACCATCACATGCTGATGAATGGAAACCACTTCCATGGGGTCTGAAATATAACGCTCCGCTAACTGTGAAAGATGTACCAGCCCGTTCTCTTTGGTGCCAATATCAACAAACGCCCCGAAATTGGTAATATTTCCCACGATTCCGGGTAAAACCATTCCTTCCTTCAAATCACCAATACTGTGTACATTCGAGTCAAATTCAAATACCTTGATAGTATCACGCGGATCTCTTCCCGGCTTGTCAAGTTCCTGCATAATGTCATTTAATGTAGGCAGTCCCACAGTGGGGGTGATATATTTCTGTTTGTCTATTTGCAAACGCAATTCTCTGTTGGTAATTAGTTCTGCAACCGTACACCCCAAATCCTTTGCCATTTGCTCCACAATATGGTAACTTTCCGGATGCACGGCGGTATTGTCCAATGGATTTACAGCCTGCGGTATGCGGAGAAAGCCGGCACATTGTTCGTAGGCTTTCGCACCCATGCGTGGCACCTTCGTCAATTCCTTGCGTGATGCAAAAGCACCGTTCTCGGCACGATGATTCACAATGTTTTGTGCCAACTGAGGACCTAATCCGGAAATAGATGTTAATAAATGACTGCTTGCTGTGTTTAAGTTCACTCCTACCAAGTTTACACAATTCTCTACTGTTTGGTCAAGCGACTTTTTAAGTTTGCTTTGGTCAACATCATGTTGATATTGTCCTACTCCGATAGATTTAGCGTCAATCTTTACCAATTCTGCCAATGGATCCATCAATCGTCGTCCGATAGATACGGCACCACGTACCGTTACGTCATAATCAGGGAATTCATCACGAGCTGTTTTTGAAGCGGAATAAATGGAAGCCCCTTGCTCGCTGACTACAAATACTTGTATCTGCCTATCAAACTGAATTTTGGAAACAAAATATTCTGTATCCCTGCTTGCCGTTCCGTTTCCAATAGCAATTGCCTGTATATCGTAAGCCTGTACCATTGTCTTTAGCTTGGAAGCAGCTTCCGTTTTCTTATCTACGGGCGGATGAGGATATATATTTTCATTGTGCACCAGATTACCCTGTGCATCCAGACAGACCACCTTACAACCGGTACGATACCCGGGGTCTATACCCAACACCCGTTTCTGTCCCAATGGCGGAGCAAGCAAGAGTTGGCGGAGGTTTTCAGCAAATACCCGGATTGCTTCTTCATCGGCTTTCTCTTTGGAAAGGGAAGCAAACTCCGTTTCGATGGAAGGTTTCAGCAATCTTTTGTAAGCATCTTGGACGGCTTCGGACACTTGTTTGCCACATTCGTTTGCACTTCGGACAAATAGCCTTGCGATGCGTTCGATACACTCCTCATCATTCGGCGTAATGCTCACTTTCAGCAACCCTTCCGTCTCCGCCCGGCGAATAGCCAAAAGACGGTGTGAAGTACAGCGTTTCAACGGTTCGGAAAAGTCGAAATAATCACGGTATTTAGCCGCTTCTTCCTCTTTGCCTTTCATGACTTTGGCTGTAATGACGGCGTGGCGGTTAAATACGTTTCGTACATGATTACGGGCACGTTCATCCTCGTTTATTTGTTCGGCAATGATATCACGTGCTCCTTTCAACGCTTCTTCCACATTCTCTACCTCACCGGTCAGAAATTTGGCAGCTTTTGATAGTAAATCCTGCTCATTCTGCAACAGAACAATCAGTGCAAGCGGTTCCAATCCTTTTTGTCGGGCAACCTCGGCTCTGGTTTTCCGTTTCGGCTTGTAGGGCAAATAAATGTCTTCCAACACTGTGGAATCCCACGTTTCATCAATCCGTTTCTTCAATTCTTCGGTAAGCTGACCTTTTTCTTCTATTGTTTTCAGGATGGTTTCTTTGCGTTTGGATAGTTCACAAAATTTATCATACTGCTCTTTGATATTTCCTATTTGAATCTCGTCCAGACCCTCTGTTACCTCTTTACGATACCGGCTGATAAAAGGGATAGTGGCTCCTTCTTTCAACAACGACAGCGTATTATTGACTTGTTTTTCAGAAATATTGAGGGAAACGGAAATCAATTGAGTAAATAATTCCATAAAACTTCTATTTATAACCTCCGACCGCGCATAGCATCAATCTTCAAAAAAATAAATAACAAAATAGTAAATCCCAATAAAGAAGACCCTCCATAGCTGAAAAAAGGCAAGGGAATACCTATTACGGGAGTAAGCCCCAACACCATACCGATGTTGATAAGAAGGTGAAAAAAGTAGATGCTCATCACCGAATATCCATATACCCGCCCAAAGGCAGAACGCTGCCGTTCGGCAAGCACTATTAAACGGAGTATCAATGCAAGATATAAAAGCAATATGACTGCCGAACCCCTGAAACCTTGCTCCTCTCCAATCGTACAAAAGATGAAATCCGTATCTTGTTCGGGGACATACTTCAATTTGGTTTGCGTTCCGTTGAAAAGCCCTTTACCTGTTAAGCCTCCGGAACCGATGGCAATCTTGGATTGATTGACATTATAACCTGCTCCTGCCAGATCTTCTTCCATTCCCAAAGAAACCTTTATACGAACCTGCTGATGCGGATTAAGTACATTGTTAAATACATAATCACTCGAATATAAAAAGCCAATAGAACCAATTACAAACAAAGCAATGGGTATATAGGTAAGTATTCGTTCCTTAATTGACAAACAAAGCAGATAGCCGACAATTAACCCACAAAGACCCCATTGTGCCCAAACAATATCAAACGGAATAAAATTACTTGAAACCAAATAAGACAGGAGTAACACAGTAAAACTAATTCCAATTATAGAATAAAACAGGATATGTTTTTTTAAGTACACCCACGTCATTGCACTTACAGAAAACAGTATGATGGAAAAAATCGCAAATTCACCGATAGAAGTCAATCCGTCCGACATATACACTTGATTGAAGCGTGTACCGATAACAAAGTAGCATACGACACAAACGCCGGTGAAAAGGATAGAACCCGGCATCCCTTCTCTATACAATACCAAAAAGAAAGCAAGATAAACTAATGCGGAACCTGTTTCTTTTTGCATTACTATCAATATCATGGGGGCTATAATCAACATCAATACCGTCATAACCGACTTCAGTCTGCCAATATCAAAAAAATAAGTACCCATGTATCTTGCTAATGCCAATGCGGTAGCAAATTTGGCAAATTCGGCAGGCTGCAAACTCACTATTCCGAACTGAAGCCATGAACGTGAACCTTTTATATCGGTAGCAACAAAGAAAGTAACGATCAATAGCATCAATAATGTTATGTATATGATATAGGAAAACATCTCATAAAATCTATCTTCCAACATCAACAATACAAATCCTGCCCCAAAAGAACAGGCAATCCATACCAACTGCTTACCTGCACGGGTAGAGATATCCCAAAAATCTTTCTCCCAATAATCGTAGCTGGCTCCGCAGACACTCAACCAGCCACATGCGACCAAGACTAAATAGATACCGATAGTCATCCAATCCACTGTTTGCCACAAATTAATGTTTCTGGATACCATGAGGAATTAAGTTTGTATTACTTATATTGTCTATCTGATAAGCCCTCTCGGCAGCAACGAATCCGTTTATGTATTTCTCTATTAAGAGAGCTGCCGTAGGTACAGCCCATGTAGCACCGTAACCGGCATTTTCAACATACACCGATATGGCAATTTGAGGGTTGTTCATAGGGGCGAAACCCATAAAAACAGAATGGTCTTTTCCGCGATTTTGTGCTGTTCCCGTTTTCCCACAAACTTCAATGCCGGGAATGTTGGCACGATAACAAGTAGCTCCGTAAGGGCTACCGATGACTGCTCCACGCATACCTTCCACGATATATTCATAATTTCGAGAGTCGATCGTTGTGTAATGAGGAGTAGTGTAACTACTTTCCAATTCGTTGTCTTCTATTTGCTTTACTATGTGCGGGGTGATATAATGCCCCCTATTGGCTATGGTTGCCGCTAAATTCGCTATCTGAACGGGAGTTAACAAAATTTCTCCCTGACCGATAGCCGTGTGAATGGTTCGTAACCCTGTCCAACGACCCTGTCCGTATATTTTATCGTAATAGGCTGCATTGGGTATAAGTCCCCGTTGCTCACCCGGCAAATCAACGCCTAAGCGATAGCCGAATCCCATTGACACCATGTGGTCTTTCCACACGGTCAATGCGTTCGTGGTTGTTCCGTATTTTTTGTTTCCCATCATCTGAAAAAATCCCCAGCAAAAATAAGAATTACATGATGCGGAGATAGCATGGATGAAAGGAATTGGTGAACCGTGAGAATGACACCCTACATTCATTCCTCCAAACGAGAAACCTTGATAACAAGGAAAAGTCGTAGAAGTATTCACAATCTCTTCCTGTAGGAATATCATGCCTTGCGCCGGCTTAAAGGTAGAACCCGGAGGATAGGTACCCATGATGGCTCGGTTGAAAAGCGGTTTCAGCGGGTCTTGCTCCAAACCGGCATGGTTTTTCCCGCGTTGTCTTCCCACCATGACGGAAGGAGCATAGTTGGGAGCGGAAACCATGCAAAGAATTTCCCCTGTTTTCGGTTCTATAGCCACGATACTACCCAGTTTGTTAGACATTAGTTTTTCAGCTAACGCCTGGAGTTCGATATCCAGTCCGAGTGTTAAGTTTTTGCCGGATACGGGTTTCTTGTCAAGCTGTCCGTTTTTATAATGTCCCTGAATACGTCCGTGAGCATCTCTAAGCAACACTTCAACCCCTTTTTCGCCACGAAGGTGTTTTTCGTATGCTTTCTCAATACCTTGTTTGCCAATATAGTCTCCGCGCGCGTAATAATTGTCTTCGTCAATATCGTTCATCGAGACTTCTCCAATATCACCCAGTGCGTGGGCGGCAGAGTTATAAACATATTGTCTGATGGTGCGCCCCTGAATATAAAATCCGGGAAACTTGAACAGTTTTTCCTGAAAGACTCCACATTCTTCCACCGAAAGCTGTGTCATAAAAGTTTGGTTTGTGTATTGAGAGTAACCGGAATTTAGTCTTTTATCTTTTATATCCTCAATCCGTTTTAGAAAATAGGCAGGAGTAATATTCAGTGTCCGGCAGAGATCAAGCGTATCCAAATCCTCAATCTCTCTCAAAATAACGGTTATATCATAAGAAGGCTGGTTGAAGACCAACAACTTTCCATTGCGGTCATACATTGCGCCGCGAGAGGGATATTGTATTTTATTAAGAAAAGCGTTACTATCGGCATGTGTCTTATATTCGTCGCTCATGAACTGTAAATCCCACAGACGGAACAAAAAGACAATTACCACTCCGATAGTAACGCTTCCAATCACATATCGACGCAAAGAATAATCTTTTTTCATCTTTACTTGTTTCTTATACCGTCAATGGCTATGATTATGAAGAAAGTCAACATGGAATCAAGCAATATTCTAAAAAGCAATCCCCCTATATTGGTCAAAGAGAAAAATTCAATAAAAAGCAATACCGTATGATGGATAAGAATGCCTGCCAGCAAATATTTCTCAAAAGACCATTTTCCCATCGTTCGGGAAGAAGGAATAATCATATCTGTATTGTCACGTGAAACGAACAAGCGTAATAAAGAAGGACGAAGAAAAGCCAACAGCACAATAGCCGTCGTATGCATACCCGGCGTGTTGGAAAACCCGTCAATGATAATCCCCATAATTCCTCCACACAACATTAAGGCATTGGCAGAGACAGATGAATCCAACTTGAAAATAAAATAAATATATAGAAAAGGAGTCGCATATCCGAAGACATGAACTTTATTGCAAATTAAGACTTGTACAAGTATCAATCCGACAAACCACACTACTCTATAAATGTAAACTGCAACCATTATTTCAAATTTCTGTTTTCAAGTTCCTGTATTTCTTCATGGTCATTCCGGGCGATGATTCTTACTTCGCTGATTTTCCCGAAATCGGTTGCTAATTTTACTTTTATCCAATCGGATAATGCTTCATTAGCATCTAATATCTCGGCAACCGTACCGACCATAATACCGGCAGGAAAAACCGCAGAATAACCGCTTGTTATCACCGTATCACCTTGGTGGACTTCCGCATGGCGGGGCAAGTCTCTCAGATAAGCATGTTGGGAATCTCCAATCCCCCATTTTAAATAACCGAAATAATCGCTGTTCTTTATTTTGCAACTTATACTCGATTTACTGTTCAATATGGAGATAACCACCGAATAATGGAGCGAAGTCGTATAAACAATACCTACGATTCCGTTAATACCTACTACTCCCATTTCCGAACGGATACCTGAGGAGGTACCTTTATCCAATGTGATATAGTTGTCTGCCATAGTTAAGGAATTGTTGATCACATTGGCTTTAAATATTTGATACTCTTTTAACGGCAACTTTTTAACACTGTCAATTTCTATGGAACTCATACCACGTTCCTGCAAGGCTTTTCCCAAATCCGTTATCTTCTGTTCAAGCCACATATTACGATCCAACAATTCCGTATTCGTCATTTTCAAATTAAAGTACGACCTGATTCCTCCCGACACTTCATACACTTTCCCCGTCACATTGTTTGCCGAAGTTAAAAATACCACTTGATGATAATGATTGAAACGAAACAACAAAATAAGAGCAACCGTTTCCCATAAAATAAAGGCGAAGAAATGATTATACTTTATGAGAAAATTAATTAAATGTCGCATATTGGGTATATAAAGCATAAATGTGCCACATGCCTGAATACAATCTTCAGCCACCGGCACATTCGTATTTTTCCTATGATTTAGTAAACGATTATCTCATCAAGAAAGAGAAATGATCCACATTTTTCAATGCGGTACCGGTACCTTTGGCAACAGCATGAAGCGGGTCTTCTGCAATGCGGAAAGGCATATTAATCTTATCGGTGAGACGTTTGTCCAATCCTCGAAGCAAAGCACCGCCGCCGGCTAAGTAAATGCCGTTGTGTACAATATCGGCATACAACTCGGGAGGAGTATTTTCCAATGCACTTAATATGGCGGTTTCTATTTTTGAAATGGATTTTTCCAAACAATGGGCTACTTCCTGATAACATACGGAAACTCCCATTGGAAGGGCGGTAATTCTATTGGGACCATGAACAAGATAATCTTCCGGAGCATCTTCTCCCAAGTCCGTCAAAGCAGCCCCCACATTGATTTTAATACGTTCCGCCATGCGCTCGCTGACCTTTACGTTATGCTGGCGGCTCATGTACTCCTGAATATCGGCAGTTAAATCATCACCGGCGATGCGGATAGAATTATTGGAGACAATACCGCCCAATGATATGACGGCTATTTCGGTAGAACCGCCGCCGATATCAACGATCATATTTCCTTCCGGTGCTTCTACATCAATACCGATGCCTATAGCTGCTGCCATCGGCTCAAAAATCAAGTACACATCACGTCCGCCCGCATGTTCGGCTGAGTCGCGAACGGCACGAAGCTCTACTTCCGTACTTCCTGAAGGTACGCCGATAACCATACGCAATGAAGGAGAAAACAAACGATTGTGTGTATTGACCATTTTTATCATTCCACGCATCATCTGTTCGCAAGCGTAAAAGTCTGCGATCACACCGTCACGTAAGGGGCGAATAGTCCGTATATTTTCGTGGGTTTTTTCATGCATGGACTTGGCTCTCTCACCCACAGCAATCATCTTGTCCGTCCGACGGTCGAGTGCTACAACCGATGGTTCGTCCACTACTATTTTACCATTGGATATGATAATAGTATTGGCAGTGCCGAGGTCCATTGCAATTTCCTGTGTAAATGAAAATA